>Ga0265292_1000269_pt1 | contig 87449 bp, 95 predicted proteins | sample Munlanlewell296A_FD_189080 | JGI IMG/M metagenome (GOLD analysis project Ga0265292, IMG submission 189080) | Leachate microbial communities from a municipal landfill in Southern Ontario, Canada - Leachate well 296A | ecosystem: Engineered > Solid waste > Landfill > Unclassified | place: Canada...
GGCGACAATGTCAACATGGAAGTCGAGTTGATCGTCAAAGTGGCGCTTGAACAGGGTTCCAAGTTCGCTATCCGCGAGGGCGGTCTGACCGTCGGCGCTGGCGTTATCACCAAGATTTTGGATTAAGGGAAAAATGGCTAAGCAACGTATTCGCATTCGCCTGAAAGCATACGATCATCGTGTTCTTGATCAATCCGCCAAGCGGATTGTGGAAACTGCCGAGCGCAGCGGGGCGCACGTCGTTGGACCTGTACCCCTTCCCACCAGCATCGAGAAATTCACCGTTCGGCGTTCAGCCTTCATCGACAAGGACTCGCACGAGCACTTTGAAATCCGCACCCACAACCGCCTGATTGACGTGTTGGACCCGGATTCGAAGACCATTGACATGCTCATGCGCTTGAACCTGCCGGCGGGCGTCGATATCGAAATCAAGATCTGATCGAACTTTGCTAGTATGAAATACCGGCACGCGAATGCGCGCCGTGAGTGTGCGGCGCATTTCTACCACCTTACCACAAAGAACAGGCTGCAATGGCTTCGACCGGAACAGAATCGGCTGAAGTCATTGTCTGAAACCTGAGATGTGCAGCAAAAATGTAAGACAACCCTGTTCAAACAAGCAGAGTTGATTTATAATGGAAAGGTTGGGCATATGCCCAGCCAAGAGTTGGAAAAGAGCTGATCTGTGGGCGCAAAACAAACCCCACAATGACGCAGCAGATAGCTGACTATCCAACGTCAGGGATGATGCAGCCAAGCCCAGGCTGACAGTCCCGGGAATTCTTGAAGGTCAAGGAGAAAAATCGAGATGTTTAAAGGGCTGATCGGGAAGAAAATCGGCATGACTCAGATTTTCGATGAAAATGGTGCGGCTATTCCAGTCACCGTTATCGAAGCTGGGCCATGTTTCGTTACCCAGATTAGACGACCAGAAAACGACGGCTATTCAGCCGTTCAGTTGGGTTATGCAGAAGTAAAGCCCAAACGTTTGACGGGCGGCCAGCTCGGCCACCTCAAACGCGAAGGGTTGAACATGCCTCCGCTGCGCTATTTGCGCGAATTCCGTGCCAAGTCCCCGGAAGTTAATGAAGGGGATCAATTAACCGTTGAAGCGTTCTCGGTGGGGGAGCGCGTAGATGTTGTCGGTACCAGCAAGGGTAAGGGTTTCCAGGGCGGCGTCAAACGCTACCATTTCGCGGGTGGTCCCAAGACCCATGGTCAGTCGGATCGTCACCGCGCTCCTGGTTCCCGCGGTTCGGGTACCACACCCGGTCGTGTTTACAAGGGATCGCGCGGCCCCGGTCATATGGGCGATGAACGTGTCACTGCGCAGCATTTGAAGGTGGTCCTGGTAGATGTTGAGCGCAACCTGATTGGTGTGCGTGGAGCGATTCCTGGTCCTCGTGGAGGCCTGGTCATCATTCGTGAGGCCCGCAAGCAGTAGGCCTGCGACGCCGGATCATTACCTGGACTATGGGAGCAAAGTAGAAATGTTAGCAGATGTCTACAACATGGAGGGCAAGAAGATCAAACAGGTTGAATTACCTGAAATGATCTTTGGAGCCCCGGTAAATATTGATCTTATGCACCAGGCCTTCGTTCGCCAGATGGCGAATGCACACCTGGGCACCCACGACACCAAAGTTCGCAACGAGGTGGCTGGCGGCGGTCGCAAACCCTGGAAGCAGAAGGGTACCGGCCGGGCGCGTCAGGGTTCCACCCGGGCTGCACAATGGAAGGGCGGCGGTCGTATTTTTACACCCCATCCCCGTTCCTACAACCAGGACATGCCCCGTAAAATGCGCCGGGCAGCCTTGCGGTCAGCCCTTTCGGTGAAAGCCGCCGAAGCTGCGATTGTGGTTGTGGATGATTTGAAATTGGCTGAACCGCGGACGCGCCTGATGGCCAACGCACTGAATTTGCTGGTCGGTGAATCAAGCGCCCTGGTTCTTATCCCAGAAAAGACGAACTACGACAACGTCATTCTTTCCAGCGGAAACTTGCCCGCTACCAAAGTCTTGCTCGCGGGCTACCTTAATATCCGCGACCTGTTGACGTTTGACAAAGTTGTCCTGCCGCTGGCGGCTCTGGAAGTTATTCAAAGCAACCTGGGATAGGTGGGAGGTACAACATGACGACACTATTTGATGTTCTCCGCCGCCCGTTGGTGACTGAAAAAACGAACTATCAGGTCAATCGCCTGCACCAGTATGTGTTTGAAGTGGCGGACAACGTCACCAAAACGCAGGTGAAAGATGCAGTCGAGACCATCTTTGATGTAAAAGTGCTGCGGGTAAACATCCTCAATGTTCCTGCCAAGCGCACCCGTCGGGCGCGCAGCCGCCGCCTAATGGTTCGTAACGCTGCTTACAAAAAAGCCGTTGTCACCCTGGCGCCTGAAGATAGAATTCCGATCTTTGAAGGGGTTGAATAATGGCGATTAAAGTTTACAAACCAATAACCCCCGGTCTGCGCGATATGACCGGATATAGCTTCGAAGAAATCACCAAATCCCGTCCTGAGCGCTCGCTGCTGGTTTTGCGCACGGCTCATGCCGGGCGGAATAACACTGGCCGAATAACAGTCCGGCATCAGGGTGGCGGTCACCGCCAATTTATCCGTCTGGTGGACTTCAAACGCAGCAAAAAAGATATTCCCGCCCGGGTGGCAGCTATCGAATACGATCCGAATCGCACCGCCCGTCTGGCCTTGCTGGTGTTTGCTGATGGCGTAAAAAGCTACATCATTGCGCCGGTTGGCCTTAAGGTTGGCGACACGGTGGTATCCGGTCGCAATGCCGATATCCGCCCTGGCAACAACCTGCCAATTTCGAACATCCCGGTTGGCACAATGATCCACAACATCGAGCTAAAGGAAGGCCGCGGCGGTCAGTTGGTTCGTTCCGCTGGCACCGCTGCTCAACTACTGGCGAAAGAAGGCGACTATGCTCAGGTGCGTTTACCTTCCGGCGAGGTCCGTCTGATTCGGCAGTTGTGCTTCGCAACCATCGGCCAGGTTGGAAATCTGGATCATGGCAATATCAAACTGGGAAAGGCCGGCCGCAAGATCCATATGGGCATCCGCCCAACGGTGCGCGGTACTGCAATGTCCCCCCGTGACCATCCGCATGGTGGTGGTGAGGGCCGGCAGCCTACCGGTATGCCAGGACCCAAGAGCCCATGGGGCCGCCCCACTCGTGGTTATCGGACGCGCCGCAACAAGACCAGCGACAAGTACATCGTACGCCGTCGCTCGGCCAAGCGGAAATAGGCCCAGGTTGATAGGTTGAAACCGAGAAAGAAGGACGAGATATGTCACGTTCATTAAAGAAGGGTCCGTATTTTGACCCGAAGTTGCTTAAAAAAATCGAACAGATGAACACTCGCGGTGACAAAAAGGTCGTTCGTACCTGGAGCCGTGCGTCTGTGATCTTCCCGCAAATGGTGGGTCACACCGTCGCTGTTCATGACGGCCGCCGGCATGTTCCGATTTATATTACCGAGAACATGGTGGGCCACCGCCTGGGCGAGTTTGCCCCAACACGCCACTTCCGCGGCCATATGGCGGAAAAGTCCACGAAGAGGTAGAAAAATGGCTACTGATGTTCGTGCAGAACTGAAAAACTTTGGCGTCTCCGCTCAAAAAGTGCGTCTGGTGATTGACCTGGTGCGCGGTAAGCGGGCGAACGATGCTCTGGATATTCTCGCGTTTGCCAACAAAGGCTCCGCGGCTGACCTGCGCAAGCTGGTTGCCTCGGCAGTCTCCAACGCTGAAGAAAATTTTGGCATCAACCGCGATGACCTGTTTATCTATAAGATCACAGCCGATGAAGCCCCCACCCGCAAGTGGCGCCGCTTTGGTGCTCGTGGCCGTTTCAAGCCGTTGCTGCGGCGCTCGTCGCACGTGGTCGTAGTCTTGCGGGAGCAAGAGTGAGAATCGGGCTGGCTGGCAACCTTCGGGCAGCTGGCAAGCTAGAGACAGACACCAGGAGAAATTATGGGTCGTAAAGTACATCCGATTGGGTTTCGTCTGGGCGTTCACCAACCATGGGAAGGCCGCTGGTACGCTGACGGCGCCGAGTACACCGATCAACTGCACCAGGATATAAAAATCCGTAAGTTGATCTTCGGCAGCGCGGATAAAGCCGGCATTGCCAAGGTTGAAATTGAGCGTTTCCCGGGCAAAGTGAAAGTCATCGTTCACACCGCTAAACCCGGTATTCTGATTGGCCGCAAAGGTGAGACAGTTAAAAAGGTCCGCACCGACCTCGAAGCGCTCACTGGCAAAAAGATCGATCTTGACATTAAAGAGATCAAATCGCCGGACTGCGATGCATTTCTGGTTGCCCAGAATATTGCCGGACAGATCCAGCGCCGCGTTGCCTACCGCCGCGCCATGAAACGCGCGCTGCAGCAGGCTATGCGCCAGGGTGCTCTGGGGATCAAGATCGAGGTAGCTGGCCGCTTGAGCGGTGCAGAAATGGCCCGCAGCGTCTGGCTGCGCGAGGGACGTGTTCCTCTACAGACGATCCGCGCGCACATCGATTTCGCGCGCGCAGAGGCTCAGACCCAATATGGCAAAATCGGCATCAAGGTCTGGGTTTACCTGGGCAACGTTCTGCCGGGGGTGGAAGAGAAAGCCGAATCCACTGAAGGCGTTTATGTCAGTGAGTAAACCTTGCGCTGGGTCTATCCCAATGCGTGATGAGAGAGGTTAGCAGCTATGTTGATGCCAAAACGTGTAAAGTGGCGCAAGCAGCAGCGCGGCCACATGCGGGGCCTGGCTTTGCGTGGGGCAGAACTCCTGTACGGCGAATTCGGCCTACAGGCGCTTGAGCCAGGGTGGGTGACTGCCCGCCAGATCGAAGCCGCGCGCCGCGCTCTGGTGCGCCAGATGAAACGCCGCGGTAAGGTATGGATCCGGATTTTCCCGGACAAGCCCTATACCCAGAAACCCCCAGAGACTCGGATGGGTAAGGGTAAAGGTAACGTGGAATACTGGGTGTCGGTGGTTCGCCCCGGGCGCATTATGTTCGAGGTGGGCGGTCTGCCCTCTGACATGGCGCTCGACGCCCTGCACCAGGCTTCTTATAAGTTGTCGATCAAGACAAAAGTTGTTGCTCGCCATGAATCGGCCACAGGAGAATTATCATGAACAATGAACAAATTCGCCTGATGTCGGTTGAAGAGCTGAAAGCGAAACTGACGGATACTCGTCAGGAGTTGATGAACCTGCGTTTCCAGGTTGTCACCGGGCAGTTGACTGATACCAGCCGGTTGAAGGTCACCCGCCGCTTAATCGCTCGCTACATGTCTATTTTGCGCGAGCGTGAACTATCACAAGAGCGGGAAGGTGGAAAATGAACACTCGGCGTCGTTTAACCGGTGTTGTTACCAGCAACAAAATGCAGAAGACGGTAGTGGTGGAGATCACCCGCACCTATTCTCATCCGTTGTATAAAAAAGTGGTGCATTCGACCAGCAAGATCAAAGCCCACGACACCCTTGGCTGCCAGATCGGCGACAAGGTTGTAATTGTGGATTCGGCCCCGATTTCGCGCGAAAAACGCTGGGTGGTCGAAACGATCTTAACGCACCAATACGTTGAAATCGAGCCACCTGGCGAAGGAGCGTAAGCATGATCCAGCAGGAGTCTCGTATCAAGGTTGCAGACAATACAGGCGCTCGTGAGTTGTTGGTGATTCACGTGACGGGCGGTTCAACCCGCCGTTACGGCTCCATCGGCGACATCGTCGTTGCCACGGTAAAATCGGCAACTCCCCAGGGGTCGGTCAAGAAAAGCGACATTGTCAAGGCTGTGATCGTGCGCTGCTCGAAAGAATGGCGCCGCGAAGATGGCTCTTCCATCCGTTTTGACGATAACGCTGCTGTGATCTTGGATACCGATGGTGTCAACCCCAAGGGCACGCGTATCTTCGGACCGGTCGCTCGTGAACTCCGTGAAAAGGGCTTCATGAAAATCGTCTCCCTTGCGCCGGAAGTTATATAAGGCAGGGAGCAGGAGCGAAACGATGAATTTGAAAATTCACAAAGGTGATACGGTCGAAGTGATTAGCGGCCGTCTGGAAGATAAAGGCAAGCGCGGCGAAGTTATTCGTGTGCTGCCGAAGGATCAACGAGTAGTGGTACAGGGCGTGAACGTGCGCACCAAGCACCAGCGCCAGGTCCAGTCACAGGGCCGTACCATTTCTCCCGGAAAGGTGCGCTTCGAGGCGCCGTTTGACATCTCCAATGTCATGCTGGTTTGCCCCAAGTGCAGCAAGGCGACCCGTGTGGGGCTCTCCCGCTCGGAAGATGGCAAATCTGTGCGGGTTTGCAAACATTGCGAAGCCGTAATCGACGAATAGGCCATCGGGGAGCTAGATTATGAACATCATGAAAGAACGCTATCAGAAAGAAGTGGCTCCGGCGCTGCTCAAGGAATTAAACCTGAGCAATGTCATGGAAGTACCGCGGGTCACCAAAGTCGTTGTCAATATCGGTCTGGGAGAAGCTCTGGACAACCCCAAAGCGCTGGAAGCAGCCAGCGGTGATTTGGCCAAGATCACCGGTCAAAAGCCGGTCATCACCAAAGCTCGCACCAGCATTGCTGCCTTCAAACTGCGCGAAGGGCGCGCCATTGGCACCATGGTTACCCTGCGGGGCGAACGCATGTGGGCCTTCCTCGACCGATTGATGAATATCGTTTTACCGCGCGTGCGCGACTTCCGTGGAGTATCCGCGGAGGCCTTTGACGGCCGCGGTAACTATACCCTGGGCTTACGGGAGCAGATCATCTTCCCGGAGATCGACTACGACAAGGTCGACAAAGTTCGTGGAATGGAAATCACCGTCGTCACGACGGCGCGGTCGGATGATCAGGCTGCCAAACTGCTGCAGCTGCTTGGGATGCCTTTCAGGAAGGACTAGTATGGCCAAGAAGTGCATGGAATATCGCGAACTACGACGCGAATTTAAAGTACAAATACGCAACAGGTGCCGCCTTTGCGGCCGTCCGCGTGGATATATGCGTCGTTTTGGTCTTTGCCGCATTTGCTTCCGGGAACTTGCTCTTTCAGGGAAGATCCCCGGCGTGACCAAGTCATCCTGGTAGACCAGGCCGGAGGTAAGCATGAGTGTAAATGACCCTATAGCTGATATGTTGACCCGCGTACGGAATGGCACAATGAATGGCCAGCCCGTCATCGCGATGCCGAATTCAAAAATCAAGGCAGAAATCGCCCGCGTCCTCAAAGAAGAGGGCTTCATCGACGGATACGAAGTCGTCGATGGCGACAAAACGTTCGAGCATGTGCTGCGTGTCCGCCTCAAGTACGTCGGAGAGCGTCGCCAGCGCCAACCGGTTATCACCGGTATCGTCCGTGTAAGCCGCCCGGGCCGTCGCGTTTATACCCGTAAACAGGAAATTCCCTGGATCCTATCAGGTTTGGGAATTGCCATCCTGTCCACCCCAAAGGGCGTCATGACCGGGCAGCGCGCTCGCCAGCTGAATGTTGGCGGCGAGATCATCTGCAAGGTTTGGTAGCCCGGAAAGCGCAGAGGAGGATAAATCGTGTCCCGAATTGGTCGCTTACCGGTTGTTGTCCCCGCGGGCGTGCAGGTGGACCTGGATGGTTCATTGGTGCACATCACTGGCCCCAAGGGCGAACTGAAACGTGAATTTTCCCAGGCGATTTCGGTTGCCTTTGAAAATGGGCAAATTGCCGTTTCTCGCAGCTCTGAAGAGGCAAATGTGCGCGCGCTCCACGGGATGACCCGTGCATTAATTCAAAATATGGTGACTGGCGTCAGCCAGGGCTTCACCAAGGTGCTTGAAATCGAAGGCGTCGGTTATCGCGCTGAGATGGATGGCAAAAACCTGAAACTGTTTGTTGGTTACTCCCACCCCGTCATCGTGGAACCGGATAACGGCATCTCGTTTGAGGTCGATACAAAAACCCGCCAGATCAAGGTTTCGGGTTACGACCGCGAAATTGTCGGGCAGGTCTCAGCGGACATCCGCAAAATTCGTCCTCCCGAGCCCTACCATGGTAAGGGTATCCACTATCTGGGTGAAAAGATCCGCCGCAAGGCTGGTAAAGCCGGAAAAGCAAAGAAGTAGGTGATGGCGTATGTCTAAATTAAGTCGTACTGAAGCAAGAATCCGCAGACACCGTCGCGTGCGCAAGTTCATTGCTGGCACGCCGGCCCGGCCGCGACTGGCTGTTTTCCGCAGCTTATCCGAGACCTATGCTCAGGTGATCGATGATCAGGCCGGATACACCCTGGCTGCTGCCTCTACCATCGACCACGAACTGAACGGCAAATTGGACGGCAAGACCAAGACCGAGCAAGCTCGCCTGGTGGGTGAACTGGTAGCCAAGCGCGCCAAAGACAAAGGCGTATCTGAGGTCGTGTTCGACCGCGGCGGTTTCCGCTATGTGGGTCGAGTAAAAGCACTGGCCGATGCCGCCCGCGAGTCTGGCCTGGTTTTCTAGGCTGATCTGGAGCAATGATAAAGGGCCTGACTATGACAATGACTGAATTTCAAAGTTTAGAACAACAATTTGAGGAGCGTGTCATCGAGATCGCTCGCGTGGCCAAAGTGGTTAAAGGCGGACGCCGCTTTCAGTTCCGAGTAACCGTTGTGGTCGGCGACGGCCGCGGTAACATTGGGCTGGGAATTGGCAAGGCCAATGCCGTGCCGGATGCCATGCGTAAAGCCACCGAACGCGCTCATAAAACAATCCGCGGCGTCCCGATGGCGGGCACCACCATCCCGCATGAGGTGATCGGCCGGACGGCTGGCGCCAAGGTGCTGCTCAAACCGGCTTCGGCCGGTACGGGCGTCATCGCTGCGGGCGGCGTGCGCGCCGTACTTGAAGCAGCCGGGTTCCGCGACATTCTGACCAAATCCATGGGCAGCGCCAATGTCCTCAATGTGGTAAAAGCCACCTTCGAGGCGCTGGAACAGCTCAAGTCACCGGAAGAAGAAGCTGCTCGCCGCGGCAAACCCGTCAGCGAATTGCTGCCTTTCTGGGAGCGGAGGAAGAATGCCTAAAAAAGCCGAAACCAAAAAGGTGCTGCCCAAAATGCTGCGCATCACGCTGGTAAAAAGCGCCATCGGGTACTCGGAAGTGCACAAAGCAACCGTTCGGGCTCTCGGCTTGCGCCGCATGAACCAAAGCGTGGTGCAGCAAGATACCCCGGTGCTTCGCGGCATGCTGCGCAAAGTAAACCATCTGGTATTAATTGAAGAGCAGGGTGCGTAATGAAACTGAACGATCTTGTGCCAAATGAAGGCGCCAAAAAAGACCGCAAACGCCTGGGCCGCGGTATTTCCGCCGGTAAAGGTAAAACCAGCGGTAAGGGTACCAAAGGCCAGGGGTCGCGCTCGGGTGAAGGCGGTCACTTGTACCGCCAGGGTGGTAACCTGCCTTTCTACCGCCACTTACCCTTTATGCGCGGTGAGGGCTTCACCCCGCCGAACCAGGTTGAATATAACGAAGTAAACCTGAGCCAGCTTGCGGCAAAGTTCAAAGCCAAAAGCGTTGTTACTCCGGAAGCACTGGCCGAAGCAAATATGCTCCACAAGCCTGCTAATCCGGTTGTGATCCTTGGTCGCGGCGATATTGCGATTGCGCTGACTGTACGGGTTCAGCGCGTCAGCAAAGGCGCCCAGGCTAAAATTGAAGCTGCCGGCGGCAAGGTTGAAATCATCGCCTAAGCCTGAGCATAAGGAGACCCTCGCATGAAGCGGTCAGCATGGCGCTATCTTTGGAAATCGGAAGATATCCGAACAAAGCTTCTTATCACCCTGATGCTGCTGGTACTTTACCGGCTGGCAGCTAACATCCCGGTTCCTGGTATTGACCGCGGTGTCATTCAGAGCGTGGTCTCATCGACTGGAGCAGCAGGAACACTGTTTGGCCTGCTTGATATGCTTTCTGGCGGTACCATCTCAAACTTCTCCATTCTGGCGATGGGGGTTTACCCCTACATCACCGCGCAAATTATCCTCCAACTGCTGGTGCCGATCATTCCGGCGCTGGAGCGGCGCATGAAGGAAAATCCGCGTGAAGGCCAGAAATGGATGGAAAAATGGACCATCATCCTGACCGTGCCGATGGCGCTGCTTTCGGCTATCGGACAGATTCAGATTTTCACCTCGCTGGCGGGGCAGACTCAACAAAGCGTGCTGAGTTTTGCGTATGGGTTCACTGGCGCCAGCTTGCTGCCAACCCTCACGCTATTGATATCGATGGTTGCCGGCACCATGCTGGGCATCTGGCTGGGTCAGTTGATTTCGGAATACGGCATTCCTAACCAGGGTCTTTCCTTGATCATCTTCTCCGGCATCGTGTCTCAGATGCCTTCGCGTTTGGTCAGCCTGTGGAGCGATAAGCAGAATGGCTGGTGGCTCACTATCTTGATTATTGTGATAATGGCGCTCACCATCTTCGCCATCGTTTACGTGCAACAAGGTCGCCGCAACGTGCCGGTACTTTTCCCTGGACGCCGCGTGGGTAACCGGATGTCGATGCCGGTGCGCAGCAATCTGCCGTTGATGGTCAACATGGCTGGCATGATCCCGCTGATCTTTGCCCAGTCATTGCTCTTGTTCCCGGCGATTGTGGCCAGTTACTTTGTCAACGCCAAGACTGCCTGGGTAGCCAGCATGGCTTCAGGTATATCCGCCGTGTTTGGCGGGCAGAGCGGCTGGTATGCCGTGATGTACTTCGTGATGGTGGTGGCCTTTACCTTCTTCTATACGGACGTGCTTTTCGCCCAGCAGAATTATGGTGAAACCCTCAAGCGGCAAGGCGCGCAGATCCCTGGCGTTTTGCGCGGACCGGCGACACAAAAGTACCTGACCAAAGTTCAACGACGCATCACCTTCCCGGGCGCTTTCTTCCTGGGCTTTGTGGCAGTGCTGCCGTTCATCTTGAACCTTTTCCTGCCAGCTTCAGCGCGTAACGCGGGTTTGTTGATTACCGCTGCCGGTTTGCTGATTGTGGTAGGTGTGGTTCGCGATACGTTTACTATCATCGAAACTGAGCTTAAGCTGCACGGTTACGATGAGAGCCTGATCAAGGGGTAGGCAGCCTGATGGGTAAATACATTGTCCTGCTTGGTCCTCCAGGCGCGGGAAAAGGTACGCAGGCTGAGGTTCTCTCCGAGAAAACGGGTCTGGCGCACATTTCTTCAGGCGATATCTTCCGCGAAAATCTAAAAGCGCAAACCAAGCTGGGAAAATTGGCTCAGGGCTTTATGAACCGCGGTGAGTTAGTGCCGGATGATGTAACCATCGCCATGATTCGCGAACGGCTTAGCCGGCCGGATTGCAAGGCTGGAGCCATATTAGATGGCTTCCCGCGCACCCCGGCGCAGGCGCAGGCCCTAAGCGAAATGCTGGCGCAGCTGGACGGCAAGGTAGTCGGTGTTCCGTATATCTCGGTTCCTGCAGCAGTGCTCATTGAACGCTTGAGCGGCCGTTGGACATGCCGGGCGCAAGGACACATTTATCACAGCCAGTACCACCCGCCTGTAATCCCAGGGGTGTGCGATGAAGACGGCTCTGAACTGTACCAGCGCGAAGACGACCAACCTGCTACAGTGGAGCGCCGCATCCGGGTTTACTTGGATCAAACCACCCCCTTGATCGATCACTACCGCCAGGCTGGTTTGTTGGTTGAAATCGATGGGACGCAATCGATCGAGCAGGTCACCTCAGCTTTGTTAACCGCTGTCGAATAATCAAGGAAACATGTAGATGTCCTGGGAACGCCAAATCACCATCAAATCTGCCAGTGAGCTCGAGCTCATGCGGCAAGCCGGCCAAATCAACGCGGAAGCGTTAGCGGCTGCGCGTGATGCGGCACACCCCGGGGCTTCAACCGCTGACTTGAATGCTGCGGCTGAAGACGTGCTCAAGAAATACGGCGTTTATTCGCCCTTTAAAAACTATCCCGGCCCTTATCCGTATCCCGCCAGCACCAACGTTAGCATTAACGAAGAACTGGTGCACGGCATTCCCAACCCCAAGCGCAAGCTGAAGGAAGGGGATATCGTTTCGATCGATTGCGGTACGGTTTATGAAGGATTTGTGGCTGACTCCGCCATCACGGTACCGGTTGGCAAGGTCTCTGAAGATGTTGCCAAACTGCTCGAGGTTACTGAAGGATCGCTTTACGCTGCGGTCGCACAGATGGTGGCGGGCAATCATGTTGGCGATGTGTCTCACGCTGTGCAAAAACACGTGGAAGACCGCGGATTGCAGGTGACGCGCGAATATACGGGACATGGCGTGGGCCGCGAGATGCATGAGGGTCCCCAGCTGCCGAATTACGGCATTCCCGGGCGTGGCATGCAGCTGCGGGTGGGCATGACCATCGCAATTGAACCCATGGTGTTAATCGGCTCGCCGTTTACGCGCGTGCTGGCTGATCAGTGGACAGTCGTATCGCGGAACGGGTTGCCGACTGCTCATTATGAACACACGGTCGCGGTCACCGAAACCGGACCGCGCATCCTGACTCTATTAGCAAATGGAGCAAGTCCTGGACGAATCCAACTTCCTCGGGTATAATCGAGACTTTGGCTGTCCTGTAGCAATTATGTGAGGAGTATCCGATCATGAAAGTTTCACCATCCATCCGCAAACGCTGCGCGAAATGCAAAGTCGTCAAGCGTGCCGGAATCTTGTATGTAATTTGCGAAAACCCAAAGCACAAACAGCGACAGGGATAAGGAAATATGGCGAGAATTGAAGGTGTCGATCTTCCGCGCAATAAGCGGATTGAAACTGCTCTGACCTATATTTTTGGGATCGGCCCTACTCGGGCACACAAGATCCTGTCGGGAACCAAGGTCAATCCGGATATCCGGGTGAAAGACCTGAGTGAAACAGATGTCAATCTGCTTCGCGAATACATTGGTCAAAATTTCGAGGTAGAAGGCGATCTGCGCCGTAAAGTGCAGATGAACATCAAGCGCTTGATTGAAATTGGCTGCTACCGCGGCCTGCGCCACCGCCGCAATCTGCCCGTGCACGGCCAACGTACCCGCACCAATTCACGCACGCGCAAAGGCCCCAAGAAGACTGTTGCTGGTCGCGGCCGCCGGCGCGGAGCTACCAAGAAATAATCTGGCGCAAAGCGCTGGCTGGTTTGGGGACCTTCCCTTCCCAGCGGCCAACTGGCTGGCGCGGCCCAGGCTATGGATTACGCTGTACTCTGATGTAAATTGAGGTTGATAGCGAGGAATTATGGCACAGAATGTTCGATCAGCGCGCCGCACGAGCGCGCCGCGTAAAGTAAAGCGCACTTTGTCCTCCGGGCAGGTGCACATTTACGCATCCTTTAACAATACCATCATCACAGTGACCGATCAGCAAGGCAATGTTGTTTGCTGGGCAAGCTCGGGTTCGGCCGGCTTCAAGGGATCTCGCAAGAGCACTCCGTTCGCCGCGCGCCTGGCTGCCGAACAGGCCCTCAAAGCCGCTCAGGCGATGGGCCTGCAGGAAGTCGATATGATTGTCAAGGGCCCCGGCCCCGGCCGCGAATCTGCGATCCGGGCGATCCAGGGGATGGGTATTAAAGTACGCTCTATTTCGGATATCACCCCGGTTGCGCACAACGGCTGCCGGCCTCCGAAGAAACGCCGCGTCTAATTTTTTCAAGAGAGGGAAGGTATGGCTAGATATATTGGTCCGGTTTGCAGGTTATGCCGGCGCGAAGGTTTCAAAATGTTTTTGAAGGGCGAGCGCTGTTTCACTCCGAAGTGCGCCTTCGAGCGCCGCGCTTTTGCTCCTGGTGAGCACGGACGGGCTGGTGCAGGCAGGGGCGGTTCAGATCGCGCCTCTGACTATGCCCGCCAATTGCGCGCCAAACAGCAGGCACGCCGCACTTATGGTGTTCTGGAAGCGCAGTTCCGCCGTTATTTTGGCGTTGCCCAAAGCAGGCGCGGCCTGACCGGCCTCAACTTGCTGCAAACGCTCGAACAGCGCTTGGACAATGTGGTATACCGCATGGGTTACGCAGTCAACCGGGCCGAAGCTCGCCAACTGGTTTCTCATGGTCATTTCACCGTCAACGGCCGCCGCACGAACATTCCGTCCATGCTGGTGCAGCCCAACGATGTGGTCGAGGTTCGCGAAAGCTCCCGCCACAAACCATTCTTCAAAGAATTGTCTGACTATGCCGAAAAACGGGCTTGCGCAAGCTGGCTCGACCGCGATCTGAAGCAACTGAGCGGCAAGTTTTTACGCCTGCCCGAACGCGCTGAAATCGACGGTAACCTTAACGAACAGCTGATCGTCGAGTATTACTCTCGGTAGTCCTGTCGGAGTGCAAATGGTTGATTTACGTGCATCGGAAAGGGGTGTAACTTGTGTGCCTTGAGTAGTATGGTCAAGCCGAAAGTTGAGCGAGACGGCGAGGCTCGAAATTACGGGAAGTTCGTCATCAGCCCGCTTGAACGGGGTTTTGGCGACACCCTCGGTAATGCACTTCGTCGGGTTTTGCTTTCATCGCTGGACGGCGTTGCTGTCACATCCGTGCGCATCACGGATGTGCTGCATGAGTTCAGTGAAATTCCCGGAGTTCGGGAAGATGTAATCCAGGTCCAGCTGCAAATCAAGCAGCTACGGTTAGTGCTCCATGATGTGGAATCCTCCCATCTGCACCTGGACGTGCGAGGAGAAGGTACGGTCACCGCTGCGGATATTCAAGTTCCGGCCGAAGTTGAAATTGTCAACCCCGACCTGTACTTGTTCACCGTGGACGACAGCCGCACTCGCTTTGAGCTGGACATGACCGTGGAACGCGGGCGCGGGTATTCCCCGGCCGCAGACCGCAGCGGACGGCTGCCAATCGGCGAGCTGCCCGTGGACGCCATCTACAGCCCGGTGACGCGCGTCAACTTCAACGTTGCCGCTGCACGCGTTGGCCAGAACACCAATTTCGAAAAATTGGTTCTTGAAATCTGGACGGATGGAACGATCGCCCCTGAAAAGGCGTTGGGCACAGCCTCCAAGGTGTTGATCGATCATCTGCGGATGGTGTCGGGCATCAGCGAAGAAACCTTGCTTCTGGCTGTTGATAAAGAAATCACCGGCAGCCGGCTGACAAGTGAAGCCGCGGAGACGCCCATCGAAAACTTGGATCTGTCCGTGCGCGTCTTCAATTCGTTGAAGCGCACCGGCATTACGACGGTTGGCGATGTTCTCGAATTGCTCGAGAAGGGCGACGAAGCAGTGATGTCAATTCGCAACTTCGGTGAGAAGAGCCTGGATGAGCTGCGCCAAAAAATGCAGGAAAAAGGTTTCCTGCTAACCGAAAACGAGACGGAGTAAGGATTTATGCGTCACAAGATAGCTGGCTACAGACTGAGTCGGTCGAAAGACCAGCGCATTGGGTTGCGCCGGACTTTGATCAATCAGCTTTTTACTCATGAACGCATGCAAACGACCCGAGCTAAAGCAATGGCCATCCGCGGCGAAGCCGAAAAGATGATTACCATTGCCCGCAATAGCGCCAACGGCAGCGATATCGACAAAGTTAACGCCCGCCGTTTGATCGCTTCCCGCCTGGGTAATGCCGACATAGTCAAAAAGCTTTTTGATGATATCGCACCGCGTTTCGCGAACCGCCCCGGCGGTTATACGCGCGTTTATAAACTGGGCCCCAGGCTGGGTGACTCCGCCGAAATGGTCCAGATCGAGTTGGTCGAAGATTAAGAACCTTCCGGGTAAGGTTACCGGAATGGGATGGCACATTACCAGGTTATCATAGCCTACGACGGCACAAACTTCCAGGGCTTTCAACGGCAAGGAAGCAGCCGAACGGTTCAGGCAGAAATAGAAGCAGCGTTACACCGCCTTGACTGGCAGGGAAACGCCATCTTCTATGCGGGTCGCACCGACAGCGGTGTGCATGCCTCAGGTCAGGTCATTGCCTTCGACCTGGAGTGGGCGCACTCTCCGGAAGCGCTGCGGGGGGCGCTCAACGCTCACCTCCCGGCGGATCTGGCGGCTCGCGAAGTGAAATTGGCAGATGCGGACTTTCATCCACGTTACCATGCAGTTGCCCGCCGCTACCAATATCACTTGTTCTGCCAGCCAAACCGCGACCCGCTGCGCGAACGTTATGCCTGGCGTGTCTGGTCGCAAGTGGACAGCAGCCTGCTCATTCAGGCGGCTGGCTACCTGCCCGGAACGCACGATTTTGCGGCATTCGGTTCGCCCCTCAGACCGGGAGGTACCACGGTTCGCACGATTCACAGTGCTGAATGGGAACAGGAAGGAGACGGCTGGTCATTTACCGTGACTGCCAACGCCTTTCTTTACCGCATGGTACGGCGTCTGGTGTTTTTGCAAGTTCTGGTAGGGCAGCAGCGACTTTCGCTTGAAGCGTTTGCCTCTGCCCTCCAGTCTCCCAGCCCCCTGACACCAGGGCTTGCAAAACCAAACGGACTGGTTCTGGAACACGTGTTTTTTTCTGAAGATCGGCTAATAACTGAAGGGTCAAACCAAACCCTAGTTGCAAGTGGAGATGAAGACTGTGGATAAGACGTACGTCATTAAAGGAAAACCAGAAACAAAGTGGATCCTGGTAGATGCTGCGGACCAGAATCTGGGCCGTCTTGCCACGCAAATTGCCGCTTACCTGCTGGGAAAGCACAAACCCACCTTTACCCCCGGCGTTGCTGTGGGTGATTTTGTGGTTGTGGTGAACGCCGGAAAACTGGGTCTGAGCGAAAAACGCCTGGACACCAAGAATTACTACCGGCATTCCGGCTACCCCGGCGGTCTGAAAACAGTCGGTTTGCGCGAGCAGATTCAAACACACCCAGACCGTGTCATTCGTGCAGCGGTGTGGGGCATGTTGCCGCATAACAAACTGGGCCGCATACTGATCAAGCGCTTGAAAGTCTATGGCGGTGCCGAGCACCCCCATGAAGCGCAAACCCCGGAACCGGTTGCCAAATAAGGAGCAAGGAAACAAATGTCTGTTCAGTATTTTGAAGGAATTGGACGCCGGAAAGAAGCCACCGCCCGCGTTCGCCTCATGAGCGGTTCGGGCAAGTTCATCGTCAACCAGAAGCTGGTGGAAGAATATTTCCCCCGCCTGGGCGACCGCGAAGCCATTCTCAAACCTTTTGAAGCCACCGCACAGGATGGCGCCACTTTTGACGTGACCGTATTGGTCAATGGCGGCGGCGTCACTGGCCAGACGGATGCGGTCAAACTGGGTTTGGCCCGCGCTTTGGTCAAAATGAACGCTGACTTCGTTCCCGCCTTGCGCAAAGGTGGCCTGCTCACCCGCGATCCACGGATCAAGGAACGCAAGAAGCCAGGTCTCAAGCGCGCCCGCAAGGCACCGACCTACACCAAACGTTAAATCGACCCAATTTTCTGCTCAAACAGAAACGGGTAAATGCTGGGGCATGCGCAGGCAGCGAATTGTCTGCGCATGCCTAGCGTGTTAAATGGACGAGGATACTCGCATGACTGAATTGACCCCCGGAATCACGCTACTTGGCTTGGGCCCCGGCGACCCGGCTCAGCTGACCCGCCAGGCATGGGATTGGCTGCAGCGGATCCCTGAAATTTACCTGCGTACCTCCCAGCACCCGGTAGTAGCTGGACTACCGCCGCAATTGACGGTGCATACCTTCGATGAGTTTTACAAAAAGGCGGACAAGTTCGAAGAGGTCTATGCTCAGATTGTGGAACGCGTGCTTGAGCTTGGGCGCCGCCCGCAGGGAGTTACGTATGCTGTGCCCGGTCATCCTTTTGTGGCAGAAGCCACCGGCCCGGAAATTGCCCGGCGCGCGCGTGAGGAGGGCCTTCCGGTGCGAGTCATCGAAGGGTTGAGCTTCCTTGAGCCTGTCTTTTCCGCCCTGGGTATTGACCCCTTCCCGCGCACAGCGTTGATGGATGCATTTGAACTGGGGGCGCTGCATCACCCCAACTTCCCGCCGGATTCACCGGCGCTCATCACCCAGATTTACGACACATTCAGCGCTTCGGCGGTTAAGCTGGTACTCAACGCGGTATATCCGGATGAGCATCCTGTTCGTTTGGTCCATGCTGCCGGCACTGCCGAACAGGTGGTGGAGGACTGCAAGCTGTTCGAAATTGACCGCAGCCCGCACATTGGCCTGCTGACCGCACTTTATGTGCCGCCGCTGGCCGCCGATACTTCACTGGAGAGCTTCCAGGAGGTTGTGGCGCGGCTGCGTGCTCCAGACGGTTGCCCCTGGGATATGGAGCAAACCCACGCAACGCTGCGCAAATACCTGCTGGAGGAGACCTACGAAGCTCTCGAGGCGCTGGATGCCGCAGATCCGGCTGCGCTCCGCGAAGAGCTGGGCGATCTGATGCTGCAAATTGTGCTGCATGCCCAAATTGGTGTTGAAGAGGGCGAGTTCAGCATGGCCGAGATTCTGCAGGGAATCAATCAGAAAATTGTTCGCCGCCACCCGCATGTCTTTGGTGAAACGAAAATTGTCGGTGTGGATGGCGTGCTGGTAAACTGGCAGAAGTTAAAGGATCGGGAACGGGCCGAAAATGGGGTGGGGGACAGCAAAGGAATGCTGGATGGGGTTCCGATTATTTTGCCAGCCCTGTCGCAGTCCCAGGAGATTCAAGACCGCGCAGCCCGGGTTGGCTTTGACTGGCCGGAGATTTCACCTGTGTTCGCCAAGGTGTTCGAGGAATTGGAAGAGGTGCGCAGCGCGGACAGCGAGGCCAGCCGCGCCGGCGAGTTAGGCGACCTGCTGTTCGCAGTGGTCAACCTGGTGCGCTGGTACGCCGTGGATGCTGAAAGCGCGCTGCGGGCTGCCAATCAAAAATTCCGCCGGCGCTTTGCCTACATCGAAAAGCGCGCTCGCGAAGCCAGCCGGGAACTGACCAGCCTGTCTCTGGCTGAAATGGACGTTTGGTGGGACGAGGCAAAAAGCCTGGAAGATTAGGGCCCGCGTAATTCCGGCGAGTCGAACCATAATCCCGAAATCAGATGCGGATCGCTTTTGTCAAATACCACCCGCATGGTGACCTGGTTGTCTTTCTTATAAGTCAGGCGGTACACCACGGTAGAATAATTATCATCTTGCAGGACCGTCACAAGGTCGTTGGACTGGTAGGCTCCCAGCTTGCTGTCCAGCATGTTCAACAGGTCCTTGAAGGCCGTTTCATCCATGCCTTCCTTCATCGAATCAGAAAAATCGCGCGAGAACTGGCTGTAATCGCGGGCGATCAATCCAGCCAGCATATTTTCACTGGCTGGTGCGGCATAGTCGAGCACCGTTTGCTGCTCCGAGTCTTCCAGGACGCGCGGTTCGATCAACGGGGCGCGCACCAGCGAACAACCTGTCGCCAGTAAGAAAATAACCGTACCGGCGAGTGTTTTTAAACGGGGAAAGTAAGCTTTCATATCAACTGCCTTTATGTTTAGCGGAGATTTCTTTCTGAGTCCATCCAGTTCCTACGATGACACTCTCATTATAACCCGGTGCAGCTTCCTCCTTGAAGCTCCGGTCCAAATGGGCGACTCATCTATATTTTTTGAAAAATTATTTCAGGGACAATGTCGTTCTGTCTGCAGGACAATTTGTGAATAAACTTACCTTTTAACAAGTTCAATCGCAGATTGTCATACAGACAGAAAACCGGTGCTTCGACAAGCTCACTCACCGAGTGAGATTTTCAAGGCCGATCGGTGTATGCCACACGCCAGATCCTGGGCAATACAACGGCAGTTTAATTCCTCTCCCCATTTTTTTCGGGGAGAGGCAAGGTTAGGGGTTACCTGGAAGGTTTTGATCGACTCCAGGGTCTTCTGGATAACAAAATAGTTGTCATTCTGAGCCGTAGGCGAAGAATCTTGGCGCTGGTGTCAGAAAACCCTCGTGCCCTAATTGGGTGTGCATAAGAAGGTTTTGATAGACTCCGGAGCATTCGAGATGACAAAATTAACCATTTCATGATTATCTGATAGAGTGAGAAAACGCCCTCAATGTCCTTGACTAACCATCTAAGTTATTATAACTTCCAATTAATTTAATGATAAATAAATATTCCTAAATACTTAACAAAAATAATTCAAAACGATCTTGACAAAATCCAGAAAAAAGTTAAACTAGGGAAGGATGAAAAGGAATACAGGTATGGAGGTACGCCATGGCAGTCAAAACATTCCCGACAGGTTCAACGCCGTTACTGGAAGTTGCCGCTGATGCCAATTTAATGGTCAGTGGGTGGTATCAGGACACTGTGGAAGCTCAGGTGCGATCGGAAGACATACTGACCGCGGAGGTTCAGGAGGATAAACTGCGGCTGTATGCCGAGGGGGACCTGGTACTGAAGGTTCCCACTCAATCCCGGCTGCAGATCACCCTGGTGGAAGGTTCTTTAACCATCGCCTCGGTTCTGGGAGAGATCAACATCCAATCGGTTGGCGGGCACCTTAATTTGCAGACCACCGGACCGGTAATCTGCGGCAATGTCTCCGGTCACTGTAAATTTACCGGCGCCACTGGCGGCCTGCGTATCCGCAACATTGGCGGCAACCTCAAGGGCAGTTCAGCAGTTGGGCCGCTCTCCGTCTCGAACGTTGGTGGCAATATCAAACTTCTTGATGTCCTGCTGGTGGAAAAAGTGCATGCTGGCGGCAACATCAAAGCTAAACTCCCTACCTCACCGAATGAGCTGGAAGCCCTGGCAGGCGGCAATATCAAACTATGGGTACCGGTCGACGCAAATTTCAATTTGGAAGCCCACAGCGGCGGTGAAAAAGTGGTGCTGCAAACCGGGAATGAACCGCAGCGTTATGCCACTGGGCGTCACCGGACAGCGGTAGGCGCTGGCGGACCGCTGGTCCGGCTGCATGCTGGTGGAAATGTGTACATCCTTACCTCAGGCTGGGAGGAAGACCTGGTAGCTGAAGATTTCGTTCCGGCGGAAGAACCCTCCCATGACTGGACTTCCAGCCTGATCAATGACCGCATCGAGCGGCGGGTACAGGCGAAACTTCGGGCCGCTGAGGCCAGGGCCAGCGTTGCCAGCCGCCGCGCTGAAGCCAAAATGGAAAACGCCATGCGGAAATTGGATCGCTTCAACCTGCCAAATCTAGAAGACTTTTGGCCAATGGCCGGCAGCGGAACTGCAACCGGGATGCCGCAAGAGCCGCGCTCAAAGGTCAGCGATGAGGAGCGAATGATCGTGTTGACCATGCTGAGCGAGAAAAAGATCACTGCCGAAGAAGCCAATCAATTGCTGGATGCGTTGAATGGCAAGTTCGGCCATTAATCGCGCCTGGTACAGATTAAGGATTACGAGTAGAGGATGCCATGGACAGCAATCGGCTTGAAATTTTACAAAAAATCGAATCGGGCGAGGTAACCCCTGAAGACGGCCTGCGTCAGCTGAATGCAATAGATGGGGACCCGTTCGCCACCGGGCAGGAATTTACCGGCCCCGCACCCGACCCGGCGGTTGAGATTATCTCCTCAGGCCGTCCTGACCAGGGTTCAACGCCTAAAGCGGACATGCCAGACTTTGCGCGATTCCGCGTCATTTCGTGGGCGCTGTTTGGCACTTTCCTGCTCTTGACCCTGATTTCGGCAAACTGGATGATTCAGGGCTGGCAGTTGCGCCCGTATGGCTGGGGATTCTGGCTCTCCTGGATTCCCTTTGCCATCGGCGTGCTGGGTATGGCGACCAGCTTGAACACCCGCTGGCTTCACGTGCGCGTTAGCGAAACGGAAAACGGCAAGAGAAAAAACATTCGCATCAGCCTGCCGCTACCGCTGGGGATGGCCAGCTGGTTCTTTAAAATGAACCCCTCATGGTTGCCGCAAGAGGTGCGCGAGAAAAACATCGGTGAGACGTTGCGCGAGGTGAATAGGTCCATAACCCGCGACGAACCATTTTTTATCGAGGTCGATGAGGAAGACCAGCACGTCGAGATATATATTGGGTGATGCTGGAATTCAATTTCCACCGTAGGTAGCGTGGTCTTGAACTGCCCCGGACAAGGATGAACAATTCTCACCACGGAGGTCACGGAGTACGCAAACGAAATATACCCATCCCGTGTAGGGAGCGACGCCTCGCTATAGGATATGTACCGTAGGGGCGGCTCGCGAGCCGCCCTACCCGAAATGCCAAAAAAATAATGGTTTCAGCCCCTTTTTTGTATAATACCCCAATGTCTTCTCGAATTTGGCGCAAACTCATCAAAGCGGGGATCTTGCTGGTCGGACTGGCTCTTCTTACCGTTTCCACCTGGCCGCTGCCGGCAGAGCGTATGGAATGGATGGCGAACCCAACCGGTTCTTTGCAGGGTGAATTCAATTTTTCCCTTGCATGGCCCGTTTCCATCCGGGCCAGCGAGCCGCGTCCGGCACGCCTGACCGTCAGGCCACCGCCAGGCCAACCTGCCAATACCCTGATCGAAGCTCGCCTGGAATTTGCCGGGCTGGTGATTACGCCGGCGGGGATCATGGCGCAGCCTATTGGCGCCGCCGAAACCCTCGATTTTCGCTGGGAACTGGAGCCGCTAAAGGCTGGCGTTCATTCCGGCACGCTGTGGATTTATACTTCTCCCCTGGTCAGCGGTAGTTCAGTACAGCGCACGGCGCTTGTTGCTCGCCCGCTGCAGGTTCGCGCAATTTTCCTTGGACCCCTGCCGGTGGTTTGGCTGCGGTGGATTGGAATTGTGCTGATTGCGCTGGCAACGGTTCTCTTTTTCCGGCGGGTTAGAGGATAACCCCTCTGCAATCCGCACCTGTCTGGTTGTTCATACATAAATTGTGATTTTTTAAATTATTGCCCCTTCATTAAACTTTACTTAATATTTTATTGTTGATAAAATGTTTGGGTTGGGTGGGCGCAAGATACCAGTTAATCCCAGAATTCCCTAAATAATTTTCTAGGAGCTTCCATGCTGAACGACTGGCTCTACGTGGGCATATTTGCCCTGGTATCCATGTTCTTACCAGCGGCAGCCATATCGATAGCCGCACTGCTTTCCCCGAAGAAACCGAACTCAGTTAAAAATGCGACCTATGAATGCGGAATGGAAACCGTAGGTCCCGCCTGGGCGCAGATGAAAGTCCAGTATTATGTGTGCACCCTGGTGTTCCTGGTTTTCGACGTGGAGGCTGTGTTGCTCTTTCCATGGGCAGTTGCGTACAAACAACTGCCGCTCTACGCGGTTGCCGAGGCAATCCTCTTTATTCTCATTTTGCTGGGCGGGTTACTTTATGCCTGGCGGAAGGGCGCCTTGGAGTGGCTTTAGCCGCTCGACGGGTTGGAGGCAGATATGAGCTTCTGGCGTGACCCCATAAATTTCATCATCGAATGGGCCAAAGGGCTGCTGGCTGGCATCGGTTGGGGACCCGGGTGGGCGACCACTGTCGGTTTCGTCATCGGTGCTTTTGTACTGGCAGCCGGCGCTATGTTTTTTGTGGTCTTCCTGATCTGGTATGAGCGTAAACTGATTGGCCGCCTGCAGGATCGTTTTGGCCCGAACCGCCTTGGGCCCTGGGGACTGTTTCAACCGATTGCTGACATGCTCAAGATTTTCACCAAGGAGCTTATCACCCCGTCGGGCGTCGATTGGATTGCCTATAATCTGGCGCCGGTTCTTTCGGTGGCTGCTGTGCTGATGATGTGGGCCGTGACGCCCTTCTCGAAAACTTTCTTCGGGGTCAACATTTCGGTTGGGATTCTGTTCTTGATTGCCGTTGGCGGGTTGGGGGAGGTGGGGATTATCCTGGCAGGCTGGGGATCGAACAACAAGTATGCGCTGGTTGGCGCCTTGCGCGCCGTAGCGCAATTATGTTCGTATGAAGTCCCTTTCGTGATTTCCGCCCTGGTACCGGTGATGCTCACCGGTTCGATGAGCCTGGTCGATATTGTCGAAGCCCAAAATCCCTGGTACATCCTTGTTGCGCCCGCTGCCGCCTTGATATTTTTCATCGCCTCGGTTGCTGAGACCGGCCGCGCTCCATTTGACCTGGCCGAAGCCGAATCCGAAATTGTGGCCGGTTACAATGTGGAATATTCAGGCCTGAAATTTGGTATGTTCTTCGTCGGTGAATTCCTGCATGCCTTCACCGCCTCTTTCATCTTTGTGACTGTCTTTCTGGGTGGCTGGCGCGGCCCGGGCGCCGATCAGATCCCGGTACTCGGTCTGGTCTATTTCATGATCAAGACCTTCATCGTGTACTTCGCCTTAATTCTCTTCAGAGGAACCAATCCGCGCTTCCGCATCGACCAGATGATGGACCTCAACTGGAAGGTGCTGACGCCGCTTTCGCTGGTGGTGATTATGGTCATAGCCCTGGTCGACCGGTTGTTTGCTTCTTCAGCGGATTGGCTGCGGACGGTTATCCTGCTTGCAGCGAACCTGGTGATCCTGGTGGTCGCGGAGCGGCTGATCCGGCGCGGTGTCAAAACAACCGGGCTGGAAGTCGGCTCGCGCGAGCGTCCGGTAGCCAGCCCTGACAATCTCTTTATACAACCCGGCTCAGGAGCGAAGGGATGAGCGGATTACAAATCGTCTTTCTAATCGTCGCGGTAGTCACCTTGTTTTCCGGGGTGATGGTGGTCGCTTCCCGCAAGATGATGCACTCTGCCTTATGGTTGATTTTGACGCTGCTGGGGGTGGCCATTCTGTTTGCAACGCTGCAAGCCGGCTTTTTTGCGATTGTCCAGGTGCTGGTCTATATCGGCGCGATCAGCATCCTGATCATCTTTACGCTGATGCTGACCCGGCGGGCGATGGACGATGAGCACCCGCAGGTGATCAAAGGATGGTGGCTGCCAGCGGTAATGGCAGTCATTCTATTTGGGCTAATCGCTGGTTTCCTGGCAACCTGGAAAGATTTTCAGGTAATGCTCAATGAACTCCCGGCTGATGCCGAAAACCTGGCTGCCTTCGGTTCGGCGCTGGTGAACCCGGCCGGATATGTCATTCCGTTCGAGGTGGCTTCGGTACTGCTGCTGGCGGCCCTGGTTGGCGCCATTTATATCGCCGCAGAGCGCAAGGAGAAAGTCGGATGATCCCGCTGTCCTGGTACCTGATTGCAGCGGCCGCGCTATTTTGCATCGGCCTGTTTGGCGTATTGAGCCGTAAAAATGCGGTTTCGATTTTGATGAGCGTCGAGTTAATGCTCAATGCGGTCAACATCAACCTGTTGGCTTTCTGGCATTACCACACCCAGCTCCAGGGAGCGGGTCAAATTACGCCGCAGGTTTTTGTTGCCATGGTTTTCATCGTCGCGGCGGCTGAAGTGGCTGTTGGTCTGGCGCTGATTATCTCGGCATACCGGCGGCGCGAAACGCCTGTGGTCGACGAAATGACCCTGCTCAAGGGTTGATCTTGCTGGCAGAGAGGTGCAATGACATCTGAATCCTTAATCTGGCTGATCCCGCTGCCGCCCCTGCTGGCATTTTTTCTGATTGTGCTGTTTACCAACCGGAATAAAGCCCTCAGCCACTGGCTGGCATTGATTGCGGCAGGACTTTCCTGGCTGGCAGGCATGGTTGTGTTTGTTCGGGCGGTCACCGCTGAAGGGCTGAGTGAGCATCCGTTTGCCCAGTCCATCCCCTGGCTGCCCACCGGCAGCACCAGTTTGAGAATTGGTATCCAGATCGATCCCCTCTCGGCGGTCGTGTTATTCTTCGTCGCTTGGACTGTACTGATGATTTTTATTTATTCCACTGGCTACCATAACTATGGTCAGCCGGCCGGTAAGCATGACCGCAAGGGCCTGCCGCCGGAAGGCGCCGAGGTCAAGGACAAAAAAGGCAAGATCCTGCATGTTCCCTCCATCGAGCCGATGTATTCGCGCTTCTTTGCGCTCATCAGCCTGTTTGCTTTTGCCATGTTCCTGCTGGTGGTCACTGATAACCTGCTGACGCTCTACGTTGGTTGGGAAATCATGGGGTTATGTTCCTACCTGTTGATTGGCTTCTGGTACGCCAAAGAATCGGCGCGCAAGGCCATGATCAAGGCCTTCCTGACCACTCGCGTAGGGGATGTTTTTATGCTCCTTGGGTTGGCAGCGCTCTACTCGCTGACCGGCACGTTGAATTATCAGGAGATCCTTGGCAACCCGGCAGTACTGGTGCAATTGGCTGGCGCCATGTCACCGGTCCTAGGGCTCTCGTGGGCTGCGCTGATTGGCATTTTGATCTTCATTGGCACGGTTGGCAAGTCAGCGCAGTTCCCGCTGCATATCTGGCTGCCGGATGCCATGGAAGGCCCCACACCCGTATCCGCGATGATCCATGCCGCGACCATGGTGTCGGCTGGCGTCTATCTGGTGATTCGCTTCTTCCCGCTGCTCTCCGCGGGTTGGGAACCCGGCGGGGCAGTAACCACCCCAATGCTGGTGATGGGCATCATTGGCGCGTTTACTGCGCTGTTCGCGGCGACCATTGCCGTGGCGCAGAATGATGTCAAACGTGTTTTAGCCTATTCCACCATATCGCAACTGGGCTACATGATCGCAGCGCTGGGGGTAGGGGCATACGCCGCTGCCGCCTTCCACCTTGTGACCCACGCCTTCTTCAAAGCGCTGCTCTTCCTTGGTTCCGGCTCGATCATCCACGGCATGGAGCACGGCGTGTTGCACACCGGCGAGCATATCGACCCGCAAAACATGCTCAACATGGGTGGGCTGCGCAAGAAGATGCCCGTTACCTTCTGGACCTTCCTGATCGGCGGTCTGGCGCTTTCGGGTTTCCCGTTGGTCACCGCGGGTTTCTGGTCGAAGGATGAAATCCTGTCGGGAGCCTTCAAAGGTGGGAACATGGGCGTTTTCATCGCTCTGGCGCTGGCAGCTTTGCTGACCGCCTTCTATACCGCCCGCCAGATCACCCTGACTTTCCTGGGGCAACCCCGCACCAAAGCCGCCGAGCATGCCCACGAATCCAAATGGACGATGACCCTGCCGCTGGTTGTCCTGTCGGTTTTCGCGGTTGGCGCGGGTTGGGCGGGCATTCCGGCTGATTTCCCTGGCCTGGGTGGGCTGATCCCCAACTGGTTCGAAGAATTTGTCGGCAGTATGCTGCATTTTGAACAACCTGAAGCGGTTCATAGCCTGGTGCCGTTGTTCACCTCGCTGGTCGTCGCGCTTGGCGGACTGGCGCTTGGCTGGGGCGTTTATCGCAGGTTGAGCGAGCGGGTTGACCCGCTCGAAAAACCGTTGGGCGGTCTTTACACACTTCTGAAGAACAAATATTACGTGGACGAGTTCTACCAGGCCGCAGTCATCCGGCCGGCGAACTGGGTGGCAAATGTCTTCACCTACAAGTTTCTCGATCAGACCATCATTGACGGGGTCCTGCACGCTATTGCCCGCTTTGGGGTCTGGCTGGGTAGCGGGTTGCGCAACATCATCGACCTGCCGGTTGTAAACGGCGCAGGCGATACTGCTGCCGCCACCACCCGCGGAATGGGTATGTTCTTGCGCAGCAAACAGTCCGGGCGCATTCAACAGTACATGGTCATTGCCATATCGCTTTTGGTGCTGGCCGGTCTGGTGATTTATTTTACGGTTGGCATAAGCTGAGGGGGAAGGGTCAAGTCCTTCCATAATCGCGGAGGCTGTCGAGGGATGGAATTCATCGAAAATCACCTGCTTACGTTGATCTTATTCACGCCCACGGCTGCGGCGCTGATCTTGCTGTTTGTTCCGGGCAAGAATGTCAGGGTATTCCGCTGGGGAGCGCTGGCAGCATCCTTAATCCCGTTTGCCCTGACGGTATTTGCCTGGGCGCGCTTCAACCCCGTTCCAAATCCCGCTGCTCCATTCCAATTTGTGGAACAAGCTGCCTGGTACGCCGCCATCAACGCCTCCTACCACCTTGGGATCGATGGAATTTCCCTGCCGATGGTGCTGCTGACGACGCTGCTGACCCCGCTGGCGCTGCTGGCTTCCTTTAGCATCAAGGAACGCGTCAAGCCGTACATGATCCTGTTCCTGCTGCTCGAAACGGGTATGTTGGGCGTCTTCATGGCGTTGGATCTGATGCTCTTTTTTGTCTTCTGGGAGGTGGGCCTGGTGCCCATGTACTTCCTGATTGCGCAGTGGGGCGGCGCCAATCGCAACTATGCCGCCTTGAAGTTCGTGCTCTATACCATGGGCGGTTCGCTCGGCCTGCTGCTTGCCATTCAGTTAATGGGCGTGGCGGTCGGTTCGTTTGACCTGGTGACCCTGGCTGAAAAATGGCCGACCATTCAATCATTGGCCGTGCCGATCGGCGTTCCGCTGGAAACAGTCAAAACCATTGCCTTCTGGGCGTTCGTGATCGCGTTTGCCATCAAAGTGCCCATTTGGCCGTTCCACACCTGGCTGCCGGACGCGCATACCGAGGCGCCCACCGCCGGGTCGATGATCCTGGCAGGCGTGCTGCTCAAACTGGGCGCCTACGGTTTCTTGCGCCTGGTTCTGCCGCTCTTTCCGGTCGAAGCCCAGCGCTACGCCTGGGTACTGGCTGCTCTGGCGGTCGCGGCAATTATCTTTGGCGCGCTGGGGGCTTACGCCCAGAACGATTTCAAGCGGCTGGTTGCCTATTCCTCGATCAACCATATGGGCTTCGTGGTGCTTGGCGTGGCCGCTGCGGCCTACACCTGGAATGCTACCGCTGCCCAGACCATTCTGGACAAAAACATTGCGCTCAGCGGAGCAGTGCTGCAAATGTTCAACCACGGGTTGAGTGCGGCAGGCATGTTCTTCCTGGTCGGGGTGATCTACGAGCGCGCGCACACGCGCGACTTGAATGAAATGGGCGGCTTGTACGCCATCCTGCCGGTTTACGGCACGGTGTTGACCTTCACCGCCATGTCCTCGTTAGGGTTGCCGGGGTTGAACGGATTTGTCTCCGAATTCCTGGTGGTGCGAGGCGTCTGGCCCATCTTTACCCTGGCGACTGCTTTGAGCATGATCGGCCTGTTCTTTACCGGCGCATACATCCTCAAAGCGCTCAAGCTGGTGCTCCACGGCCCGCTCAATACCCGTTGGGAAAGGCATCTGACGGATATCAACGCGCGGGAAATGATTGTGATCGCCCCGCTTATGGTTCTCATGTTGCTCATCGGTGTCTGGCCGGCCTGGCTTTTGGATGTGATCAACCGGGCCGTCGCGTTCCTTTTCTGAGAGGTGAAGGATGCAGTTTCCAATATTGAGTGTTCTGATCTTCACCCCCCTGGCCGCAGCCTTGATCCTTTTGCTGCTACCCGAGGAAAAGAAATCCTGGATCAAAGGCGTGGCATTGGCAGCCGGCATCATTGTGCTGGCGCTTTCGATCTGGCTTTACGCCAGCTATGACATTGCAGCGGGTGGTTACCAATTTCAGGAACGCGTTGACTGGCTGCCTGCGCTGGGCATCTCCTATTTTGTCGGGGTGGATGGCATCAGTCTGCCGATGGTGCTGCTTTCCGGGCTGGTCATCGTCTCGGGCGTGCTGGTTTCCTGGGGCGTGCATGACCGTCCGCGAGAGTTCTTCTCCTTCCTGATGTTTCTTGGCGCCAGCGTGCTGGGAGTGTTCTCCTCGCTGGATTTGTTCATGTTGTTTTTCTTCTTTGAGCTGGCGGTCTTCCCCAAGTACCTGATGATTGTGATCTGGGGGTCGCCCAAGACACGCGAATATGGCGGCATGAAGCTGACGCTGTACCTGTTCATCGGTTCCATGCTGGCCTTGATCGGCGCCTTGGCAATTTATTTTGGCTCCGGGCTGCGTACCTTTGATATGCTGGCGCTTGAAACCGCCGGCTTCTCGCTGGCGTTCCAGCGGGTGTGGTTCCCGTTTGTGTTCCTCGGTTTCGCAATTCTGGGGGGTATTTTCCCCTTCCACTCCTGGGCTCCGGATGGTCACGTTGCGGCCCCAACCGCCATCTCCATGCTGCTGGCAGGCGTTGAAATGAAAGTCGGCGCTTTTGCCGCTCTGCGGATTGGCATCATGCTGCTGCCTGACGGAGCGCGGCAATGGGCTTGGCTGATTTTGATACTGGCAACGATCAATGTGGTTTACGGCGCCTTCATCGCCCTCATTCAAACGGATTTCAAATACGTTATCGGTTTCTCCTCGGTTTCGCACATGGGATTGGTGTTAATCGGTTTTGCCACCCTCTCGCGTGAAGGATTGATCGGCGCCGGCATGCAAATGTTCTCGCACGGAGTGATGACGGCTCTTTTCTTTGCTATCGTCGGTATGGTCTATGACCGAGCGCACACCCGCGACATCCCAAAGCTGGGCGGATTGGTGCGCAAAATGCCTTGGGCAGCGGTCGGGTTCATCGTCGGTGGCCTGGTTTCGATGGGCATGCCGGGTTTCTCCGGCTTTGTCGCCGAGTTCCCGGTATTCATGGGCGCCTGGCGATCCGCGCCGGTGGTAGCAATCATTGCCGTGTTGGGTATTCTGATTACCGCAAGCTACATATTCCTGACCATCCGGCGGGTGTTCTTTGGTGAACTGCCGGAGACCCTGGCCGGGGTACAGGATGTTCCTGTCAAAGATAAACTCGTCATCGGGGGACTCGCTGCGGTGATGATCGGCCTGGGCGTGTTCCCTTCACTTATGGTCCCCATGGTTGAATCCGGGGTCAAAACCATCCTTGCACTCCTGGGAGGTGCTTAGTGGCTGCCGGAGAATTTACTTCTGCAATGATGCTGGCGATCCTGCCTGAAATTGGCCTGGTGGCGCTGGCAGCGACACTCCTGGTGTTTGACCTAATCTGGCGCGGTGAGACGCGGCGCTATTTTGGCTGGTTGACTGCTGCCGGTCTGGCCGTCATCCTGCTTTTGGCGGTCTTGTTTGCCCGACCAGCTGCCGAGGATGTTCTGGTGTGGGGCGGCATGCTGCGCTTTGACTCAGCCGGTTTTGTGTTCCGGCTGTTCTTCCTGACTGCCGCTGCGCTGACGGCGTTGTACACGGCTGTAACCGATTCGGTGCGAACGCGCGGCGAGTTTTATGCACTGCTGCTGGTCAGCACGCTGGGGATGAGCCTGATGGCTTCGGCTGCCGACCTGATCATGCTCTTCCTGGCGATTGAAACAACATCGATCCCGCTGTATGTGCTGGCGGGTTTTATTCTGCGCGACCAGAAATCGGTGGAAGCCGGCATCAAGTATTTATTGTTTGGCGCTATGGCATCCGCTATTCTGCTGTACGGTTTTTCGCTCATTTACGGGTTCACCGGCACCACTCAGTTGTATAACCTGGGAGCAGCTTTCCGGGCCGGCGGAATTCCTACCATGCTGATCGTTGGGGTCATTGCGCTGGTGCTGGTCGGTTTTGGCTTCAAAATTTCGGCAGTACCTTTCCACTTCTGGGCGCCCGACGTGTACCAGGGTGCGCCGACCCCGGTTGCCGGGTTCCTTTCAACGGCGTCCAAAGCTGCCGGGTTTGTCGCACTCATGCGGGTCATGGCGGTGGCTTTTCCCGAACAATCTGTGCTGTGGTCAACCATGATCGCAGTGCTGGCTACATTGTCCATGCTGGTGGGTAACTATCTGGCTTTGGCGCAAAAAAGCCTGAAACGGCTGCTGGCTTACTCGTCCATCGCCCATGCCGGCTACATATTGATCGGTGTGGCAGCCGGCGGTGAATTTGGCGCACTGGCATCCACTTACTATCTGATGGCATATCTGGTCACAAACCTGGCGGCATTTGGCGTTGTCGCCTGGGTGGAGAGTAACACCGGTTCGGATGATTTGAGCGCGTTTGCCGGTTTGAGCCGGCGTGCTCCGGTACTTGGGTTGGTGATGATCGTTGCGATGCTCTCGTTAGGCGGCATCCCGCCGTTCGCCGGCTTCTTTGGTAAACTGCTGGTGTTTGCCTCCGTCATTGAAAAAGGGATGATCTGGCTGGCGCTGGTCGGTATTTTCAATGCCATTATCGGCCTTTACTACTACCTGGTGGTGCTCAAGACGATTTATGTCAATGAACCGGCGGATACGACCCGATTACCCAAAGCAGCCATAGCCTGGCGGGTGGCGCTGACGATTTGCGTCGTTGGCATTCTGGTGCTTGGCTTCTGGTTTGGGCCATTCTATTCTCTTGCTCAGGGCGCCGCAGCTTCAATTTGGATTTATTGACGCTGAATTTTGCATCTGATATAATCAACAAATCATGAGCCAGCCGGATCCCAGCGGACCTTCAGGAAAGCAAAAACTTCTGAATCTCACCCTGGCGAGTATTGCTGGTCAAGTGGGTTGTTTAACATTGGTAATCATTCTGGGAGCCGTATTTTTGGGGTTATGGCTCGACTCTCGCCTGGGTACCCGACCCTGGTGGACGATTGGGTTAGTACTTGGGAGCATCCCTGTTTCATTAGTTGTTATGTTGTTCGTTGTTCGCCTGGCCGTGTCCAAGATTAACACCAAAACTGGCCGTCCACAAACCACTCAACCGGAGGAAACGGACCTTGGAGACAACTCGTAAATGGCGTTGGGGTGTCAATCGGTGGATTGTGCTGGGATTCATCATCTTCAGCATTGTTGCGGTTAATATCGCCACTCCGGTTCAACCCTATATTCAAGTTGCCCCTGAAAAAATCACCGAAGCGACGCTACGCTTACCGCTGGTAGGCGAGGTGCCTTTCCTCAACACCTGGCCAACGCTGATTATGGTGGATGTGATCATCATTGCGCTCGCCTGGGGTGTGCGCCAGTCAGTCAAGAAGGGCAGCCTTATCCCGCAAGGGGTTTCCGGTATGATGGAAGCCTTCGTTGAGGTGATCTATAACCTGACGGAGTCGGCCGCCGGTAAATGGGCCAGACAGATTTTCCCCTGGTTTGCGACCATTATGCTGGTGGTGTTGGTTGCCAACCTGGTCAAACTGCTGCCTGGATTTGAAACCATCGGTTTGATGCACCATTACGAGGGCGAAGGCCACCTGATTTCCAGCCTGGGTGGAAACTGGTTTACCCTCTTGCCCGATAAGGTTGAAGGCGAGGGCTATATTCTCACCCCCTTCTTCCGCGCGGTTTCGACGGATCTCAATTTCACCGTGGCGTTGGCGCTCATTTCGGTGGTCATGACCCAGGTAATTGGCGTGCGCGCTCAGGGCACCCGCTACTTCAGCAAATTCCTCAATTTCACTACCATGTTCAAAAAACCGTTCTTTGGTTTTATGGACTTCCTGGTCGGGCTGCTCGAAACCATATCGGAGTTCGCCAAAATTCTCTCGTTTGCCTTCCGGTTGTTCGGTAACATGTTTGCCGGTTTCGTTCTGATGGCGCTGATCTCTGCAATGATCCCCATCTTTGTGCCATCCATGATTTCGATGTTCGAATTCTTCATTGGGCTCATTCAGGCCTTCGTTTTTGGTATGTTGACCATGGTATTTATGGCCCAGGCGACACAGGGTCATGGTGGTGAAGAAGAACACCACTAACAGGAATTTCCGCTCTTTTAGAGACCGCTACCTATTCGGATTAATTCAAGGAGGATCGTCGAGCATGTCTGGAGACATCGTATTAGCAGCAAAATTTATTGGAGCCGGTCTGGCAATGATCGGTGCGTTGGGCGGCGGGGTCGGCATCGGTCTCAGCGTACAGGGTGCGCTGCAGGGCATGGCCCGCAACCCGGATGCTTACGGAAATCTACTCACAAACATGATTCTGGGTATCGCTTTCTCAGAAGCCATCGCGATCTACTGTCTGGTGATTGCGTTCCTGATGCTGTTCGTTCTCTAAACGGACCTGAGGAAGGAGCATCCCCTTGGAAAAACTTGGTATTAATCTAGGCAGTATCCTAATTCAGATCGCCAGCTTCGGCATCCTTTTCGTAGTGCTGCGCGCCTGGGTATATAAACCGCTGATGTCCATGATGGAAAATCGGCGCAAGACGATTGCCCAGGGTCTGGAAGATGCCCGGGTAGCTGCTGAAGCGCGAGCCAATGCGGAACGTGAATCGAACCAGATCCTGGCTGAAGCTCAGGCGAAGGCCGCAGAGATCGTTCGCGAAGCCTCAGGTCGGGCCGAAGTTGCTGCTCGTGAGGTTCGTGTTGCTGCCGACGCCGAAGTCGCCAAGGCCCGTGACAATTCCTTGGCCGAAATTCAACAGGAGCGCGACCGTGTTTTGAGCGAAGTACGCGGCCAAATTGCTGCCCTGTCGATTGCCGCCACCCAGAAGCTGATCGGTGAATCGTTGGATGAGAAACGCCAGCATGCTTTGCTTACCGAATTCTTCTCCGGCGTGCGCTCGGGCAAAGTCTCTGTGTTGGAAGGTGAAACGGTCAGCGGCGGCGCTGCTGAAGTAACTTCTGCCCTGCCATTAACCGATGACGAACAGGACAAGGTCAAGAAAGACGTGCTCAAGAAATTAGGCGCCAGTGCATCGGTAACCTTCCGCGTTGACCCCGCCATCCTGGGCGGACTGGTTGTCAAGGTGGGTGACCGCGTGGTTGACGGCTCAGTAGCTGGTCAATTGCAAGGCTTGCGTCAGGCTATGCAGTAAACGATCGTCCCTCTGAAACTTGAATCGCCCCCACTTGATGCCGGAGTGGGGGCTTTGATTTGCCTGCTACGATATAATTGCGATAGGAATTCTTCGATGCCTAACACCCTTGATAAAATCTTTGCTCAAATTCCGACCAAACCACTCGCACCAGCAATCATCCCGCCGGTTCAAATTACCGGCATTACCCTGGATTCGCGCCAGGTGCAGCCGGGGTATTTATTTGTTGCGCTGACCGGCGGCAATGCGGATGGTCATCGCTATATACCGGCCGCGGTCGCGCAGGGGGCAGCCGCAGTGGTCGGTCAGCAGCCGGCGGAAGATTTTTCACTCGACATCCCGTATATCCAGGTAGCAGATACGCGCCAGGCGCTGGCGTATTGTTCGGCAGCCTTTTATGATTTCCCGGCTCGCAAATTGACCGTCATTGGCGTTACCGGCACGGACGGCAAGACGACCACCTCGAACCTGCTGTATACCATCCTCAAGCATGCCGGAAAAAAGGTTGGAATTATCTCTACCGTCAACGCGGTCATTGGCGACGAGGTCATCGACACCGGCTTCCATGTCACCACGCCCGAGGCGCCGGATGTGCAGCATTACCTGGCTCAAATGTCGGCGGTTGGCTTGACTCACGTGGTGCTGGAGGCGACCTCGCACGGCCTGGCGCAGGAACGGGTCACTGCCTGTGAATTCGACATCGGCGTTGTTACCAATATTACCCATGAGCACCTGGATTACCACGGTTCCTATGTAGCCTATCGGGCTGCCAAGGCGCGATTGTTTCAGCACTTGCTGGAAACGGTTGAAAAACCGCAGGGGAATCCGCGTTTGGCAGTCCTCAATTATGACGATCAGTCCTTTGACTTCCTGAACGATTTTACGCAGACGAACAAGCTTTTCTACGGTTTTGATCCTTGCACCCTGGTGCGCGCCGCTGACGTGCGTTACAGCCCATCGGACATGCAATTCACCGCGCATTTCCCGGACGGGCAGCAGGCGGAGGTTCACAGCCACCTGGTAGGCAAATACAATGTGTCTAACATCCTGGCAGCTATGACCGCTGCAGTGGGTGGGTTGGAGATTTCTCCGCAGCAGGCTGCCGCCGGCGTTGGGCAGCTTGATTTGATCCCTGGCCGAATGGAACACATCTATCTTGGGCAGGATTTCACCGCCATCGTAGATTTTGCCCATACCCCCAATGCGCTCAAGGTCACGCTTGAAACCGCACGTGAGATGACCGGCGGCAGGGTGCTGGCAGTGTTTGGCTCCGCCGGCCTGCGTGACCGCGAAAAGCGGCGCATGATGGCTGAAATTTCCGCGCAACTGGCCGACCTGACCTTTCTGACCGCTGAAGACCCGCGTACCGAGTCATTGGATGCCATTCTGGCTGAGATGGCGCGGGCAGCGACCGCGCAGGGCGGCATCGAAGGCGAGACCTTCTGGCGGGTGCCCGACCGCCGGGAGGCTATTCGCATAGCCGTAAATATGGCGCAGCCTGGCGATCTGGTGCTGGCGCTTGGCAAGGGTCACGAACAATCCATGTGTTTCGACGTGACCGAGTACCCCTGGGATGACCGCACCGCTATGCGCGCCGCGCTGGCAGAGCGCTTGAAGCTGCCCGGTTACGCTATGCCGTTCTTGCCCAACCCATAAAAACGCACCGGCCACCCTCACCTAATCTCTCCCTCAGGGAGCGGAATTTGTCATTCATTCCGCTGTTCTTCCTAACCGAAGCGGTTGCATTCGGGTGCCGTTCGACCCAGGCATCACAATTGCCAGCCAACGAACAATATTCACTTTGTATTGGTATGGGTCGAACGCACCGATCTTTTTCATGCTCTATGGGTGACAAATCTTACGATGGTAGGGGCGGCTCGCGAGCCGCCCCTACGCATACTGTCCCAAAGTCCCACTCAAGGTAGGTTAACAAAAAAACCCCTCTCGTATGAGAGGGGTTTTACTTGCATCTAGAACCTTCGGCCGCCGCGGTCACCGCCGCGACCACCACGGTCACCGCCGCGTCCACCGCGATCCCGATCACCACCCGGGCGGCCGCCGCCAGGGCGTCCACCGGTCGGCCGGCGGTCGCGGTCTTTCGACTGCGCTTCTTCCAGTGTCCAACCTTCCAGCACAGCCTGGCGAGACAGGCGAACCTTGCCGGCGTCGTCGATGCCGGTCACCATGACGGTGATTTCGTCACCCATGTTAACCACATCTTCGACTTTTTCGACACGTTCGCTGTCCAGCTGCGAGATGTGCACCAAACCGTCGATATTCGGTAAAATCTCGACGAAGACGCCAAAGTCAGCCAGGCGCACGACCTTACCGGTGTAAATGCGACCTAATTGGGGCACCTCAATCAATGAAAGGATCTTTTCGCGGGCAGCAGCTTCCGCCACACCGTCGGTTGCAGCAATGAAAACGGTCCCGTCGTCATCAATGTCGATGCGCACGCCGGTTTCTTCCTGGATAGAGCGGATCATCTTGCCGCCTGGGCCGATGATTGCGCCGATCTTGTCAACCGGAATCTTGATGGTGGTGATCCGGGGGGCGTGCGGCGCGAGTTCGGGCCGCGGCGCCGGGATGATTTCCAGGATGCGGTCGAGGATGAACAAGCGAGCTTCGCGGGCGCGGGTCAGGGCTTCGGTCATAATCGCAGAGGTGATGCCCTTGATTTTGATGTCCATCTGCAAGGCTGTGATGCCCGCCGCGGTGCCGGCCACTTTGAAGTCCATGTCACCCAGATGATCTTCCATGCCCTGGATATCAGTCAAGACCATGGTTTTATCGGACTCTTTGACCAGGCCCATGGCGATACCCGCCACTGGCGCCTTGATCGGCACGCCCGTGTCCATCAACGCCAGAGTCGAGCCGCAGACGGAGGCCATTGAGGAGGAGCCGTTGGAGGCCAACACCTCGGAGACCAGGCGCAGGGTGTAGGGGAAATCTTTCTCGCTGGGGATCACCGGCAATAGCGCGCGTTCCGCCAATGCACCGTGCCCGATTTCGCGACGGGATTGGCCGCGCAGCATTTTCACTTCGCCGGTCGAATACGGCGGGAAATTGTAATGGTGGATATAACGCTTGGAGTCAGCGCCGCCAAGGTTATCCAGTTCCTGGGCCTCCTTGGGCGTGCCAAGTGTGGCCATGGTCAGCACCTGGGTCTCGCCGCGGGTGAACAAGCCGGAGCCGTGCGCACGCGGAGAAACGCCAACCTCACCCCAGATGGGGCGAATCTCATTCGGCTGGCGGCCGTCGGGGCGCAGACCGCGGTCGACGATGCGGCGGCGGACAACATTTTTCAGCACTTCTTCAAAGGCTTCGGCAACGGCGCCTTTGAGGGACTCATCAGCGGCTGAAAGTTCAGCCACCACAGTGTCTCGCAACTCGTCGATGCCGTTGTACAACTCGGCTTTCATGTGCGTGGCGTCCAGTCGGGATTCCAATTCACCGCTGACACGCACGCGCACCAGGTCGATCAGGCTCTCGTCCAGTGATTTGATTTCGATGGCGCGTTTGGCTTTGCCAATTTCCGCGGCCATTTTTTCCTGAACGTCGATCATGGGTTGCAGTGACTGGTGCCCGAAGGTCAGAGCTTTAACCATCACGTCTTCCGGTAATTCATTGGCGCTGCATTCCACCATCAGTATGGCGTCGCGGGTGCCAGCCAGGCGCAAGTCCAGGTCGGATTGTTCGCGTTGTTCCATGGTCGGGTTGACGATGAACTCGCCGCCAATACGACCGATGCGCACGGCGCCTACCGGGCCTTCCCAGGGTACGTCGGAAATCATCAGCGCAGCCGAGGCGGCATTCACCGCCAGGATGTCCAGTGAATTTTCCATGTCGGCCGAAACGGAGAACATGATTACCTGGACTTCATTGCGCATGTTCTTGGGGAACAGCGGGCGAATCGGGCGGTCGGTCAGGCGGCTGATGAGAATCGCGTCCTCAGAAGGCCGGCCTTCGCGGCGGAAGAACGAGCCGGGAATGCGTCCGCCGGCATACATGCGCTCTTCGTATTCGACAGTCAGCGGGAAGAAATCGATGCCTTCCCGGATGCCGCCCAGGGTTGCAGCGGCAAAAACAACAGAGTCACCCAAACGCAGGGTGACGGCTCCGCCGGCCTGTTGGGCCAGCTTGCCGGTTTCGATGGTAATCGTGCGTCCACCGACCTGGGCAGTATACTGCTTTGCTTCAGGTATGTTCATTACGTCCTCTCTTACCCCCACCCGGTTAGGGACTGAAAGCTGTGGAGGAGCGCGTCCTCATCAGGTTTCAATTCCCAACCCCAGGGGTAAATAAAAAATATGAAATTGTCGCAGCGGATCTGCGCGCCGAAAAAGTCCGGTAGAAGATAAGAAGATGGTGAAGGTTCGCCATCTTCTTATCGCAATATCGTTCTTTTAGCGGTAGCGCAGGCTCAACTGCTCAACGATTGCCTGGTACTTGGCTATATCTTTGCTCCGCAGGTAAACCAGAAGCCGGCGGCGGTGCCCTACCAGCTTGAGCAGCCCGCGGCGCGACGATTCGTCGTGCTTGTTGCTGCGCAAGTGCTCGGTCAATTGCAAAATGCGCTTGGTGAGCAATGCAATTTGCACCTCGGGCGACCCGGTGTCGCTGTCGTGGCGGTGATATTTACCAATTACCGTTTCTTTTACTTCTTTTGTTAAAGGCATGACGTCTGCAAGCTCCTTCTCTTGATGATTTGCGCAGGTCTCCATGTCCGCAGCATTAACCACAGACAGGTCCAGTCACGGAGCGAATTATATCAGATGATGATCAATTGTGGAAGGAAACGAATTTTCTCGAGGTACGAAATGGTTTGTTTCATTATATGGGGGATAAGGAAACAACCCCAAATTAATGTGCGATAATGGATTTGAAATAATGAAAACTGGCAGCCAGGCAGATGTTTAAGGAGCAGATAAATGAGAAGACCCGTGTTTTTATTTCAATGTGGGATCTCGCTTTTTATTATCCTTACAATAGTCTTTCCAAATCCGGTGCAATTCGCAACTGCCCAGGTTTCTACCCAGCCAGACACGGCCACCATTGCGGGAACCATGCAATCCGAGCTGGGCTGCGCCGGAGATTGGATGCCAGGCTGCGAAAAAACCGATCTAACTTTCGATGCCCTTTCCAACATCTGGAAAGGTACTTTTGAGGTTACGCCTGCCAATGACCAGGATAAAAAAGGGCCAAGATACAAGGTTGCCTTGAATGGCACCTGGGATGAGAACTATGGGAAAAACGCCGCCAGAGGTGGAGCCGACATTCCCCTGGTTGTCGACCAGCCGATCCAGGTAACGTTCTATTATGACCACCAAACGCATGTTATCGCTGATGATTACAGCACGCCCATTGTTGTGGCAGTGGGGGACTTTCAAACTCAACTGGGCTGCGCAACTGGGAATGACCCGGATTGCCTGCGCTCCTGGTTGCAGGATCCGGAAGGTGACGGTAACTTTGCTTTCATCACCAAAGCGCTCAAGGCCGGCAATTATTCGGTATCGCCTTACGTAAGCCAAAAAACGATTTCCACTACCGGGAGTGCTGTAACCTTTGTCGTTGCCAATGATTATGATGAAATCTACTTTGGCTACGATGGAGTGAAAAAAGAATTAATTATCAGCACCACCGGCGCACCCAAAGGCAGCCTGGCCAAACAAAAAGCTATTTGGATCGACCAGGATACCATTCTCTGGAATATCGTTGGATCACCCGCATACAGCTATTCGCTGTTTTCTTCGCCGAACGCTGCGCTTGAATTGACATCGGACGGGGTGGCCGGCGGCTCGGAAATTCCACTCACCTACCAGAAATCCGGTCCGGGCGGCGATAGTTTCAAACAAAATCCATATTTGGCTGGTTTCTCTGCGTTTACGGTAGCAGAGAGCGACCTGCCAAAGCTGCCTGAAATCCTGCGCAGCCAGATTGCCGTAATCGTGCGGGATAACCAGGGTAAAGTCGTGGATGCCACCGGCGTCCAAATTGCCGGGGTGCTGGATGTGCTCTATTCCTATTCCGGAAAGTTGGGGGTGGAGTTCTCCAATGGAGTTCCGACACTGAGATTATGGGCGCCGACGGCGATATCGGTGGATTTGCGGGTTTATACCAGTTCCTCGGCATTTTTCAGCAAGCGCTACCCCATGACTCGCGACGACGCAACTGGCGTGTGGAGTGTGACCGGTCAGGCGGATTGGAAAAACAAGTATTATCTCTATGATGTCAGGGTCTATGTTCCCAAGACCGGGAAGATAGAGAGAAATCGCGTCACCGATCCCTATTCCTACAGTCTTTCGCTGAACAGCGCCAGGAGCCAGATGGTGAACCTGGCTGATTCCGATTTAAAACCTGCAGGCTGGGACGCGCCGGAAAAACCACCGCTGAACAATCCGGAAGACAGTGTAATCTACGAACTGCATGTGCGCGATTTCAGCATCCACGATGAAACCGTACCGGAAGAACTGCGAGGAAAATTCAAGGCCTTCACGATTGCCGAATCAGACGGCATGCAGCACCTGAAGTCGCTGGCGGAAGCCGGTCTGACGCATATTCACCTGCTGCCGGCCTTTGATATTGCGAGCGTGAATGAGGATTCATCCACCTGGTTGACGGCCGATGAAGCCCTTCTGCAGACTTACGGCCCCAGTTCAGACAAACAATCCCAGGCAATGTCCCTGATCAAGGGCGAGGACGGGTTCAACTGGGGCTACGACCCTTATCATTACACTGTGCCCGAAGGCAGCTACGCCACGAACCCTGACGGTTCAACCCGGATCGTGGAATTCAGAGAGTTGGTCCAATCATTGAACCAGAATGGGCTCCGGGTTGTGATGGATGTAGTTTACAATCACACCTCCCAGAGCGGCCAGGACGCAAAATCCGTGCTGGACAAGATCGTGCCGGGATATTACTACCGCTTGAACACCGAAGGGAACGTGGAAACCAGCACCTGCTGCCAGAACACGGCGACAGAGCACCGCATGATGGAAAAATTAATGATCGATTCGGTCGTAACCTGGGCGGCCCAATACAAGGTGGATGGTTTCCGCTTTGACCTGATGGGCCATCACATGCTGGCTAACATGGAAGCCGTGCGGGCAGCGCTGGATGCGCTGACCCTCGAAAAAGATGGCGTGGATGGTAAATCGATCTACATTTACGGCGAAGGCTGGGATTTTGGCGAAGTTGCCAAGAACGCACGTGGAACCAACGCCACTCAACTGAACATCGGTGGAACGGGCATCGGGGTATTCAATGACCGGCTGCGCGACGGCGTCCGGGGCGGCAACCCGTTTGACGATCCGCGCCTGCAGGGGTTCAGCACCGGATTGTACTTGAACTCCAACGCGGCGGAAACGCGGAAACCGGATGCTCAGCTCGAGAAATTGCTGGACTACACCGATTGGATCCGGTTAGGCCTGGCTGGAAATTTGAAAAACTACAGCATCATGCGCGGGAACGGCAGCATAGCTGACGGCGCCCATGTCTTTTACAGCGGAGTTGCAGCCGGTTACACGCTGGATCCGCAGGAAAATATCGTGTACGTCTCTGCGCATGACAACGAGACCCTATTCGACGCCGTTCAGATCAAGGCAGCAGCGAATACGAGCCTGGCTGACCGCATCCGGATGAACAATCTGGCGTTGAGCATCCCCATGTTCAGTCAGGGCATCCCCTTCTTCCATGCCGGTGATGACCTGCTGCGTTCCAAATCTCTGGATCGAAACTCTTACGATTCCGGTGACTGGTTCAATACACTGGATTGGACATACAGCACCAACAACTGGGGCGTTGGCCTTCCCATCGAAGGCACTGATAAATGGGATATCTTCCGCACGATCCTGGCAAACACCGCGCTGGCGCCTGATCCTGCCCAGATCGCCGATGCCGCCAGCGTGTTCAAGGAATACCTGCAGATTCGCAAGAGCTCACCGCTTTTCCGTTTGACTACGGAAGATCAGGTATCTGCTGGCGTGACCTTTTTCAATACCGGCCCCAAGCAAGTCCCCGGTTTGATCGTGATGCGGCTTGAGGATGTTGAAGATGTCGATCCGAATTATGCTGAAATCCTGGTGTTCTTCAACGCGAACCAGCAGCCCATCCAATTCACCGAAAGCACGATGATCGGCAAAGCCTTTACTTTACATCCCGTGCTCATCAACTCGGTCGATACCGTAGTGACCCATTCCGCTTTTGACCTAGCGGCTGGCGCCTTCTCGATCCCGTCATTGTCAACCAGTGTTTTTGTCCTGGAAGATTAAAGAGAACCATTCACGCCAGGCAACCTTCCATGGGCTTCGCGAAGACCCAAACTCGCGGCTCTTCTGTTCGCGTTTAAGGATTTTAGCCCACACCTGACGGTTACCCCTTATCTTCACGTGGCAGGGCTTGCAGCAGGCTACGCAGCCGGGTCTGGGTTTCCAGCGGAAACTCGGGCAGGCAGCGCCTGATGATGCGCAGCAACATCGGCGAAGGCTGTGACCCGATCACCTGGCGCAAAAAGAAGGCGGTCTCGGCAGGGGAGCGGCGCGCTAACTGAATGAGCAGCGTGCGCAGCTCGGTTTGCAACTCACCAGGCGATTGGGCCAATAATGGGCCGGACAAGGTAAAGATTGCCGGTAAATTTTCGAAATTTTGGTCATGGACCAGGGTCGTGACGGCCATGACACCCAGCCGTACAATTGCCTGATCGGTCGAATTGAGCCAGGTATGGATCATTTCCAGCCATTTTTGCGAATCCTCCCGGCGCAATCGAACTGACCCGAGCGAAAACAACGCTTCCAGATGGCCAAATTCCGCCCCGGGAACAGACCAGGCCTTAAGGCGGCCCAAAACGCTATCCACATGCGCTGCCGGGAGATTCCCGAGTAAAACCGCTGCCAGGCGGCGCGGCTCCGTCTTTTCGGTTTTCCATAGACCTTCAGCAACGGCAATTGCAGGTTCGGGGTAACGCGGCGCCAGAAAGGCCAGGCGATCTTCCAGGGCGCGCATCACAATGGGGGCTGTGCGGTAGCTCGAATAGGGCAAGCCGGTCTGGCGCACTGCCTGGCCGGGTTTATACGTTAGATCAGCATACCGAACGAGCAACGCCTCCAGGCCGTTTTGAAAATCAACCGGTTCGAGGAAGCGCTGCGCCAGCGCATCGATTTGCTGATTTAAACTGGCTAGCTGAACCGCCGGCATGGGGTTGGCTTAATAAGCTCGGGCAAAATACACTTTACTCTTCGCAGGTTGGCCGCAAACGATGCACTTACCCTGGCCCTCGGGTTGGTCCAGCGGAATACAACGGGTGGTGGCTTTGGTGTCTTCCTTTACCCGGGCCTCGCATTCGGTGCTGCCGCACCAGTAAGCCAGCGCCCAGCCGTCCTGCACAATTTGCTTTAATTCTTCGTAGTCTTTGGGTTCGTGGATGTGCGCATCGCGGAAGTTGCGCGCCTTCTCGAGCATGGCTGCCTGAATTTCATCCAGAACCGCCTGGACCTGGGATGCAAGTTCACTTCCAAGCGGCAAAGTGGATTTCCCGGCTCTACCCGGCAGGTGACGGCGGGCAATGGTCACAACGCCGTTGTCAACATCCTTCGGCCCAATTTCAATGCGCAGCGGGACGCCGCGCATTTCCCAGTCATTGAACTTGAAGCCTGGGGTGACCTCGCTGCGCGCGTCCAGCTTGATGCGGAATTGCGCCAATTGGCGATTCAAAGTTTCTGCCACCGGCATTACTTTGGCCTGTTCCTCATCATTGCGGAAAATAGGCACAATCACTACCTGAATTGGCGCCAGGCGCGGCGGCAGCACCAGCCCCTGATCGTCGCCGTGGGTCATGATGATGGCGCCAATGAAGCGAGTGGACAGCCCCCATGAGGTGGTCCAGCAGTGCTGCTGCTGGTTGTTCGGGTCGAGGAATTGAATATCGAAGGCCTTGGCAAAATTTTGGCCGAGGAAGTGGGAGGTGCCGGACTGAAGCGCGCGGGTGTCGCCCATCATGGCTTCGATGGTGTAGGAATCGGACGCCCCGGCGAATTTCTCGGTTTCGCTTTTACGGCCGGGAATAACCGGCACTGCCGCCTCATTGACGGCAAAATCGGTATAGACGTTCAGCATGCGCACCGTTTCTTCTACGGCTTCTTCGGCGGTGGCATGGGCGGTATGACCTTCCTGCCAGTAAAACTCCAGCGTGCGCAGGAACAAGCGGGTGCGCATTTCCCAGCGCACCACGTTACCCCACTGGTTAATCAATACAGGCAGGTCGCGGTAGGATTTGATCCATTTGGAATACATGTATCCGATGATAGTCTCGGAGGTAGGGCGAACAACCAGTGGCTCTTCCAACTTCTCGCCGCCGCCAATGGTGACCACTGCCAGCTCCGGCGAAAACCCTTCCACATGCTCCTTCTCCTTTTCCAGGAAAGACATAGGGATGAAGAGCGGGAAGGCGGCGTTGGTGTGGCCGGTTTCCTTGAAGCGCTTATCGAGCGCACTCTGGATATTTTCCCAGAGCGCCCATCCGTAAGGCCGCACGACCATGCAGCCGCGCACCGGGGCATAATCGGCCATTTCGGAGCGCAGGATGAGCTGGTTGTACCATTCTGAGAAGTTCTCGCTACGGGTTGGAAGTTTATCAGTATTCATGTAAATGTTGAATTCCGATCGGCGTGAGATAAGGGCGAAAAAAAGATTATTTCATTTTATGATTGACCGCCAGGTCGAGGGCGGTTGGATTGTTGGGCGCGAAAATCAACCAGCGCCAGTCGGCTTCGTTGGCGTAATGACCCAGGGTGGTGCGATATTCGGCAAACACCCGGCGCCAGCCTTCCCCAATCAGGACCAGGGGCTTGGGCTCGATGGCGTTGATAACCAGCAGGTTCCAATACAGCGTAATTTCGGTAAAAGTACCCGGGCCGCCAGGCAAAGCGATAGCGGCGTTACAGCCGTCGATTAGAGCTTTCAAGCGGTCGAACAAAGTGACGCGGCGCCATTCTTCGATTACCCAGGGGTTAGCGCCGCCAGCGCGGTAACGCTCAATGTCTTCACAGGTGACCCCGATGACGTGGCCCCCCGCTTCGTTCGCTCCACGCGAGACAGCCTCCATGGTGCCCACATACCCGCCGGTCAAGACGGTGTGCCCCGCTCTGGCGATCAATCCACCCAGTTCTTGGGCTGCTGCGTAATCCGGGTCGCCCGGGCGCGGTTTTCCACTGCCAAATACGGTAATATGCATCTCGATGCTCGCAGCCCTTATTTTACTTCATCCACATCCCACGTTCGCTGGTAATTTTGCTCCAGCTTGGTCAGGATGGCTTTTTCCAGGTCAATTTCTGCCACGCTGGATAGCTGTAGCAGATACAGCGCCACATCTGCCAGCTCACTGGCCAGTTCTTCTTGACTAACCGGTGTATCGCCCCACTGGAAATGCTCTAGAACTTCGCTGGCCTCCAGGTTCAACGAAATGGCGATATTGCGCATGGTTTGCGGTTTTGGGCTGGCGGGATTATACCAGCCCTTTGCCTGCACAAACTGGTGCATCGCTGCCGTTAGCTCGCTGAGTTCCATACATTCCTCGATTTCATTCGGTGCTGGAATGCTCAGAATTCAGCGCATCCAGGGCGGTTTGCGCGGACTGAATTTGTTCCGGGTGCCAGCCGTCTTCTCTGGTCATACGTATCAGGTGCTCGATTACTACCTGCTGTGACTCCGGGTCAAGGCCGGAATAGGTTGCCCGGATGCGTTTCGGATCGCGCGAGAGTAATCCATCCCATAAGATTTCCAATGGATCTGCATTCATAGTTAATTATTTTATCTTAATTTGCGGTATTACGCGTAGAAGCGCTCGCGAGCCGCCTCTAGGCTCACTTGTCATTGTGAAACCGGCGAATATTGCCGGTTGAAGTAATCTACGCCTGGCTGAACGGCTAGTCAAGTCGGTATTAGACGCATACTTCTAAAGGCCAACGCAGATTGCTTCAGTCGGCCTGCGGCCTCCATCGCAATGACAGTTGGCCTGAGGGTAGCCGCAGTCACAGTTGAAAACCATCTGGTGTCCTAGGTAGCAACAAAAAATTCCGCCCAAACAGGCGGAATTTTTCTTGGTTTTGTGTAACCCCGGAAGAAGATTATTCTTCCTTCTTCTCCGCTAATTCCTTCTGTCTTGCAGCCACAATTTCAGCCTGAATGTGCGCCGGCGCAATTTCGTAGCTCGAGAATTCCATGTCGAAAATCCCGCGACCTCCGGTTATTGAGCGCAACTGGGTGGTGTAACGCAGCATTTCTGCCAGCGGCACCGTGGCGGTAATGATCGAGCGGCCTTTTTCACTGTTCATACCTTGTACCCGGGCGCGGCGGGTATTCAAATCGCCCAACACGTCACCCATGTGGCCTTCCGGCACAGTGATCGTGACCATCATGATCGGCTCATACAGCACCGGGCTGGCATCTTTGAAGGCCAGTTTGAAGGCCTCGCGGCCGGCAATTTCGAAGGCCACCGGCTTGGAATCGACCGGGTGTTCCTTCCCGTCTGTGATAGCCACCAGAACGCCGCGCACCGGGTAACCGGCGATGACGCCTTCCTTCGTGACGGATGTGATGCCCTTTTGAATGGAAGAGAAATACGATTGAGAAATCGCCCCACCGACTACTTGCCAGCTAAACTCCAACTCTTTATCGGGCAGCGGCTCGACGCGCAAATGCACCTCGCCAAATTGACCCGATCCGCCGGTTTGTTTCTTGTGGCGGTACATGGCAGGCGCCTTCTTGGTGATCGTCTCCTGGTACGGCACTTTGGGCTCACCGACGATAAAGTTAACCTGGAACTTGGTCTCGGCGCGTTTGATAGCCACATCGATGTGCTGATCACCCATGCCTTGCAGAATCGTCTGATTGGTCGCCATTTCGTTGTGCCAGGAGAGCGTCATGTCCTCTTCGCACAGGCGGGTCAGGGTCGGGCTGATTTTGGTCGAATCAGCCTGAGTCTTGGGTAGGATCGAAACACGGTACAGCCCATTTGGGTAAGCTGGGACTGGCAGGGTCAGCGGGTGTGTCTTGTCACCCAGGGTGTTGCCGGTAACCGTTTCTGACAGCTTGGGTACAACTCCGAGATCACCGCTGTGAATGACTTTTACTGGAATGGTCTCTTTGCCGCGCGCGACGCTGATGGTGCCGAAGCGCTCTTCAATGTTCTTTGTGTGATTCCAGGCACGGCTGTCAGAATTGACCATGCCGGAGTAAACCCGGAAGAAGGTTTGCTTGCCGACAAATGGGTCAGCGGTGGTTTTCCAAACATACAATGCCAACGGGCCGGCGTCACTGGCATTGATTTCTTGCAGACCATTCTTCGTCTCGGCTTTGATCGGGGCAACCGCAGCAGGTGAGGGGAGGAAATTGAGCATGGCATCCAACAAAGGCGCCAGACCAATTTCATGCGAACCAGCGGTGACGAACACTGGGGCATAGGCGCCGCTCAACACGACTGCTTTCAGGCCACGGATGATTTCCTCGCTGGTGAGTTCACCGCTGTCGAGATATTTTTCGAGCAAGGCGTCTTCGCCTTCAGCGGCGGCTTCGACCAAAGCCACTTTCGCTTCGTCAACGGCATCTTTATACTCGGCCGGGATTTCGACCACTGTTTTACCAGCGCCCTCATAGGCTTTCATGGTGACTAAATCGATGACGCCTTTGAAATCAGTTTTTTCACCCCAGGGGATTTGCACCGGTACCATTCGCATGTCAGTGTAATCCTTGATGGATGCCAGCGCCTTTTGGAAATTGGCATTTTCACGATCCATCTTGTTAATTACGATAAACCGCGGCAGGTTGAACTGATTAACATAATTCAACGCGATTTCAGTCCCAACTTCGGCCCCCGATACCGAATCGACGAGGACCACGGCGCTATCTGCGACGCGCAAGGCTGAAACCACTTCACCAACAAAATCGGTGTAACCAGGGGTGTCTAGAAAATTGAGTTTCACATCTCTGTATTCCACCGGGACAACAGTGGTGTACAGAGAAATCCCGCGCTTGTGTTCCTGTTCGTCATAATCGGAAACGGTTGTGCCGTCTTCAATTCGTCCCAGACGGGTCGAACCGCCTGTGAAATGGAGGAAGGCCTCGGTCAGCATGGTTTTACCCGCGCTGCTATGAGAGACCAGGGCAATGTTGCGGATGGACTCAGTGGTATACTCTTTCATTAACCAAACCCTTTTGTGGAAGTGATGGCGCCAGCCTGGGATAGTTAAGACTGGACATGGTTCTTGTCAAAAGAACCCTGGAACCAACCAGCAAAACATCCCCTATTATATCAGGTGGAGGAAGACTCATGGATCGAATATTGAACCAATTCTCCTTCATCCTTGGCGGCGTTGTCATTTTTGGGTTTGCGGTTGCGCTCATTGCCCGGCGCGGCTTTACCCTTGGCCGAGGGATTCTACTGGGGGTCTTAGCCCTGCTGCTAGTGGCTGCCTGGGTGGTGCTGCATCCGGCCGGAACGAAAAACACGAACGCTGAACAGGTGCGCAACCAGATTGGTTCCGGCAAGCCAGTTCTGCTTGAATTTCTTTCACCCTATTGACTGGGTTGCACCGCGATGAAACCCGTCGTGGACGGGTTGGAAAAGGAAATGTCTGGCCGGCTGGATGTCATTCGGGTCGATATCCACACCAAGGGCGGGCGCGAATTGGCAGATCAAATGGGGTTTGAATATACCCCCACCTTTATTCTTTTCGCAGCAGATGGCGTTGAACTCTGGCGTCAGGTCGGCGGGCTGGATGTTGATCGCGTCCGCCGGTCAGTTGGAGAATGATTGGCTTGAAGCGGCGGCTTGAATTCAACCTGCGCTACCTGCTGGGAAAACCCCGCTGGGATACCGGCATCGTACCGCCGGAGGTGGAAGCGTTTGCGGGCAGTCATTCCCCCGGGCGAGCGCTCGACCTGGGTTGCGGCACGGGGACCAACCTGCTCTATCTGGCGCAACAGGGTTGGCAGGTTGTTGGCGTCGATTTTTCGCGGCTGGCCGTGCAAACGGCGCGCAAGCGGCTGCGAAATGCCGGGATAAAGGCGGATGTGCGAGTCGACGATGTTACCCGCTTGACAGCAGTGCAGGATGAATATAATTACATTTTGGATATTGGCTGTTACCACCAATTAAGCCAGGACGGCCGGAAAGCTTATCAGGTGAACCTGAATCGCCTGCTGGCGCCCGGCGGTGTCTGGATGATCTACGGGCACTACAGCGAGTCGGGCAGCAGCCCCAGGCATGGATTGACTGAAGACGATATCAACGAATTGGGAGGGATACTTGACCTGCAGCAGCGGGTGGATGGGCAGGAGGGAGCCCAAAGACCATCGGTCTGGCTGTGGTTCAAGCGAAGAGAACCATGAGAAAATTTATTTTAGTTTTGGCAGTGCTGGTACTGGCGGGGTTGGCTATTTTATATTTCACCGGCAATCTGCAGGGGTTGGCGGACATGTTCAATCCCGGCCAGACAGCGATCGATGACACGCAATGTGCTTATGTTTGGGCGACCCAACCACTGCCGGATGTCAGCGCCAAATTGCAGCAGCGCCTGGAAAAACAGGAGGTATTGGCCGCAGAGGTCAATGCTGCTGCGTATGGTGAAAATTGCGTCCTTGCAGATGGCAGCGTGGCGCGTTTTCTTGCCAGGCAGACTGACTTATATTTCAAGGTACCGGTCACGAATATCGAGGATAAGCAAACCCTGGGAGAACTGACCGAGGGGATTATCAATTTCGTCCAGGATATCCCGGCCGACACGCTGGTTGGGACGCAAAGCGGTTACATCCAGATCAATTTCACCACGAATTTCGGCGAAATCATCAGCCTGTGGTTCCAGACCAGCACCGGCCAGGCGGCGTTGGATGCAGGGCTGCATGGCGCAGAACTGTTCGATAAATTGCTAACGCCCTGATCGTTAAAGATGCTTTTCCATGCGCCAGGCGGGTTCTTCGACCCACTGCCGGCGTCCGGTATGATCAATGTAGGACCAAATGCCCGGTTCGTGGGCAACGACCACGAAACCGAGGCGGCTGTACAAACTGCGCGCCAGTGGGTTATTGACCGCTACATTGAGCGTCAGCCATGAAAAACCGCGCCAACGCAGGTCGTTTTCCACGTGGTTGACCATGCGCGTGCCGCAGCCTATCCCGCGGAAAGCTGGCCGGACGCGAAAACCATACAAATAAGCCCGATCTGTTCCGTCAGCCAGTTCAGGGCGATCGCAGTTCAATTGCAACAGAACTTGTCCAACCAGACCCTGGTTGGACAATTCGGCCAGCCAAATCAGGCTTAGCTGATGTTGCGAACGCCGGAAGGCGTCTGAATAAAGGTTGCGGAAGTGCTTAAATTCCCCTTCCCATTCCATGGCTGGCAGGTCTTCATATTTCGCTTCTCGGATGGTGAGCGGTTGTACCAAAATGGGGGTTAATTCAACATCCATAAGCCCTCTGCACCATTATATCTGGAAAGTTTGTAGCATCTGCTGCAGCAGGGCGGTTTCCTGATCGCTGGAATTTATTTTGCCATCTAGCCAGGCAGCCCGCAGCGACCAGAGGATCTGGCGGTAGGCTGGACCTGGTTCAAGGCCCAGCGAAAGCAAGGCGTATCCATCGACGGTGGGTTGAACGTGGCGCCAGCGCGTGACATATTGATTGATGATATTGCACAGCGGTTGCAATGGAGATAACTCATAGATGGCATATAGAACTGGCAAGGAGACTTCATCCAGTAACGTTACGATCCGGCTTGGACTGCGGTCGATCAATTCAGGCAAGCGGGAAATATATTGCCCGACATCGTGAATGGCAGTGATCAACTGGTGCGACAAACGCAGCCGGTTGGCAATGCTCTGCCCGACTTCCTCGGGGAAGCGTCCAAACCAGATCAGGTAAGCCAGCGCCCGGCGAATCGGAGTAGCACCCAGCGTCTCCGGCAAGGACCAGCCGTCACGGAGCGGTTGTTTGAGGACGGACAGCATTTCAGGGGCGTACTCGGTCTTCCAATTCAGGAAGGGATGGATGGCGCGCAACAATCCAATCGCATCCAGGCGGGCAAAGCCGTTTTCCGGGTGTTCCTCCGCCATCAATAGATCCAGCTCGTGACGCAGGCGGTCGCCGGAGACTTGCTTGAGAAGGTCATGCGCTTCACCCATCAATTGTTCCGTTCGGGCTTCGATTTCGAAACCAAAACGCTGCTCAAAGCGCACCGCCCGGAGCATGCGAGTCGGGTCATCCACAAAAGAGAGTGAATGCAACACACGCACGAGCCCTTTTTGTAAATCGTTCAAACCGCCCCAGTAATCGTATAAAATCCCGTAATGCCGCCCGTCCAACCGCAGCGCCAGGGTGTTGATGGTGAAATCACGCCGGTGCAAGTCGAGCTTGATGCTGCCGCGTTCTACAGTCGGCAGGGCAGTCGGGTAATTGTAAAATTCGGTGCGCGCGCTGATGAAATCCAACGTATCCGGCAGCTCTAACGCATCTTTTTCCGCATCGGCTGAAAAGCGCCGGACCAGAGCATTTTTGACCTCATTAATTTGCCATTTGGCGGTGCCAAACCGGCTGTGACTGGCAACCCGGCCGCCAAATAACTTCTCAAGCGACCGCGCCAGTTGGATGGCATCGCCTTCGACCACAATGTCAAAGTCCATACTCGGGCGATTGATGATCAGGTCGCGCACGAAGCCGCCAACAATGTAAATTGGCAAGTGCTGGCTGGAAGCTTGTTCTGCAATCAACTTCAAGAACTTAATCCGAACAGGCGGCAGGGCTGCTTCCAGCCGCTCGGCCAGGTTGTTTTGCTCGGAAAGCAGCGCTTCTCCGCCCCCAATGGTTTTTAATAGATCGGTGCGGGTGACGATGCCAATGACATGTCCGTCTTCCGGCGCGACCACAGGCACCTGGCCCCAGCCGCTATCCGCCATCAAACGCTGCAGGTGCTCGATGGTGTCTTTCGGGGTGACGGTGATTTCTCCCGCTTCCATCAGGCTGGCAGCCGGCAGGTTCAAGCGGTGCGACAGCGCCCGGTCAACCGCGCGGCGCGTCAGCAGGCCAAGGACTCTGCCGTCTTTGACCACCGGGTAGCCCTCGTAGCCGTAGCGCTGCATTAATTTTCCGGCATCCTGCGCGGAGGTTTCTGGTGTCAGAACGCGGGCTCCGCGCGACATGATCCGTCCCACGGTCAACGCCGGTTCGACGATTTCCGGCAGCAGCGCCAGGAGTTTCTGGTAGGCAGCCTCCAGCGGCACAGGTACGGTAGGTTCGGAGACTTGCAAGCGGACCAGCGCTGCGGAGGCGCGGTCATGTCCTCCGCCGCCAAAGCGGGCTGCCACCTCGGCCACGTTGACCCGGTCGGTGGTGGAGCGGGCAACCAGGCGTACCCCTTCTGCAGTCCCTACCAGCAGGAAAAGCGCGTCCGGGTCGAGTAAATCGCGCAGTTTGTGCGCAATACTCGAGATTTCTTCGTTCAGGCTGGGCGCCTCGGCGGTTGAGATTACGATGCTCTGCCCGTGGATATTGACCGTCTCAGCCGACTGCAGCAGCGAATTGTAAATCTCACGCTGTTCTTCTGACAGCGGCGGGTTGAGAAATTCGCTGGCGATCCGCAGGCTGGCGCCCTGGTCGAGCAGGTAAGCCACTGTCCGCGCGTCACGGGCGGTGGTACTGATATAGGTCAGCGAGCCGGTATCTTCGTAAATGCCAAGCAGCAGTGTGGTAGCCTGCAGGACGCTCAAAGGACCATTGTGGTCGCGAATATCTTCCGTCAGGATGGTAGTGCAGGCGCCAAGTTGGTCGTTGACGACGGTCCAATCGCCGGGCAAGTCATCACGCAATTGATGGTGATCTACCACGTGCACTTTGGTCTTTTTAGTGTGGCCTTTGAGGGTGATCAGTGACTGGGTGTCAACCAGGGTGATGGTTTCGATCGGTTCGGACGGCAGGTCGCGTGCTTCGATGAAGGGCAGTTCCGCGCCGTACAGGTTGAGAAAGGCGCGCACGTTGCGATTGACCCTGCGCGGCAGCACTGCCAGCGCACGTTCGTTCAGGATACGGGCAGCCAGCAACGCAGCAAGGGCGTCAAAGTCGGCCTGTTCATGCGTGAGGATCACATGCATGAATAGATTGTAACATTGTCGAAAGTTTTTGTTGGTCGGGTTAAGGGGCTGAAAGGATAAATGTTATTAAATGACCAGTCATCGACCCAACCTATGGGAGCGGATAGGGTGCATTCCGTTTTTTGAACGTACCACCTTTTTTTGTCATCGCGAGGAACGAAGTGATCTACGCTAATCGCAAAGGTTATTTGTTCTAAGTGTATGGTGCCGGTCAACCATTGCTCGTGCTCGCCTTCAAACCGCAGGTCTCCCCCTCGCTTTCGCAGTGCTCGCAATCATTTGTTTTCGCGCTCGGGTTTTGGTATGATTGCTCTTGTCCCGGAGGACATATGACGCTTCCGAATCTTTCTCAAGAAGAACTTTTGCGCTACTCGCGCCATTTGCTAATTCCCGAAGTGGGGTTGGAAGGCCAGCGTAAACTAAAAAATGCTTCGGTGCTGGTGGTCGGCAGCGGCGGGCTGGGTTCGCCAGTCACGCTCTACCTGGCAGCCGCCGGGGTCGGGCGCATCGGCATTATCGACTACGACGTGGTTGACAGCTCCAACCTGCAGCGCCAGGTACTGCACTCCACCCAGGCAATCGGAAAACTGAAGGTCGAATCGGCGCGCCAGCGCCTGACCAGCTTGAACCCGTACATCCAGGTGGACGCCTACAACGAGGTGTTCACCGCGGAAAACGCTGAACGCATCGCCGCTAGTTACGATATCCTGGTGGATGGCACCGACAATTTCCCCACGCGCTATTTGCTCAATGACCTGGCTGTCTTTACCGGCAAACCGTTCGTGTACGGCTCCATTTTCCGGTTCGAGGGCCAGGTAAGCGTATTCGACGCCCGGGTGGGACCCTGTTACCGCTGTCTGTTCCCAACCCCGCCGCCGCCCGGCAGCGTCCCGGCCTGCGGCGATGCCGGCGTGTTTGGCGTGCTGCCGGGAACCATCGGCACCATCCAGGCGACCGAGGTGATCAAGTTGATCCTTGGCATTGGCGAGCCGTTGACCGGAAAATTGCTACTGTACGATGCTCTCTCCATGAGCCAGCAAATCGTCAACCTGCGTAAGAACCCGAATTGTAAAGTTTGCGGTCCCAATCCGGAGATCACCCACCTGATCGATTACGAAGAATTTTGCGGGGTCCCGACCCGTGTGGTAAACGACGGCATGGCGGGCGAAGGCCGCGACCTGGACCCGGAGACCCTGGCAGAATGGATTAACCGCGGCCAGCCGCTGCAGCTGGTGGATGTGCGCGACCCGATTGAATTGGAAATTTCAGCATTGCCGGATGCGGTGAACATCCCCCTGGAACGCTTAAACCAGCGGTTCAAGGAACTTGACCCAACAAAAACATACGTCCTCTTCTGTCGCACCGGCGTTCGTTCGGCACGCGGCGTTCATCTGCTTTCAGCAGCCGGCTTCAGCCATGTCTACAACCTGTTTGGCGGAATAAACGCCTGGGCTGAACAGATCGATCCGGACATGTACCAATACTAAGCGACATGGAATGGGAGACTTCCTCATGACTGCTTCAACACAGCCAGGCGATGCGGCTATTCAGTCAGTTTCTGCGGACAATTCCTCGCCAGAGAAGAAACGACCGGTTCTGCTGGCGGTCCTGGCGCACCCGGATGATGAAACTTTTGGCATGGGCGGAACCATCGCCTATTACGCGCGGCGCGGCGTGGATACCTATTTGATCTGCGCGACGCGCGGCGAAGCCGGCGATATGGACCCGGCATTGCTGCAGGGATATGATTCCATCGCCGAGCGGCGCGAAGCGGAACTGCGTTGCGCAGCAGGAAAACTCGGCCTGCGAAAAGTCATTTTCCTGGATTACCGCGACTCCGGCATGCCCGGCTCGCCGGATAACAGCCATGTACGAGCGCTGGTCGCCCAGCCGTCCGAACGAGTGGCCGCAGAGATTGCCAGGCACATCCGTCAGATCAAACCGCAGGTGGTGGTCACCTTCGATCCGATTGGCGGCTACCACCATCCGGATCATATTGCCATTCACCAGGCAACTGTACGTGCCTTCGACCTTGCGGGCGATCCAGCAGCAGCCAATTTGCAGAATTTACCGGTCTTTACGCCGGATAAACTATATTACCAGACCATCCCGCGTAAATTCATGCGCCTGATGATGCGCATGATGCGTTTATTGGGCCGCGACCCGCATAAGTTCGGCAAAAACAAGGACATCGATCTGGTTGCCATTGCCGAGGTAGACTTCCCGACCGATGCGGTGATCGATTACCGAGCCGTCGCGGATATTCGCGACGAAGCGGCAGCCTGCCATGCCAGCCAATCGGCCAGTTCATTGACAGGCGGGGTTTTTGCCTGGCTGAGGCGCATGCTTGCTTCCAAGGAAATCTACATGCGGGCCGTTCCCTCACCGGACGGCAAGGTGGAGCACGACCTGTTTCAGCATATTGCCGAACTGCCCCCGCTGCGCCGTTTGTAACCCACTCGGTTGGCTGAGCGTGTCGAAGCACCGGTTGACATCCATGACGCACCCATCCCCGCACTCTTCGACAGGCTCAGGGCACGAGGAACACGCTGGCTGAGCCTGTCGAAGCCAAAGGCAGGGGTTGACCCACTCGCTACCCCGATTTTCAGGTGGATTGACCTCATCTGCAAGTATCTTTCCCAGGTGAGGATTACCTTTAATCAGCTAAAATGAGAAATATGAATCCGCAACGAGAGACTATCGAAGCCATCTGGCTTGGCCAGGTTGAATACCAGGCCGCCTGGGACTTGCAGAACCGGCTGGCGGCCGAAATCGCTGGCGGGACGCAAACTCCAATCCTGCTGCTGCTGGAACACCCGCATACCTTTACCATCGGGCGGCGCGGCGGTCGAGATCACATATTGTGGGATGAACAGCAACGTGCTCAGGCCGGCGTCGAGGTGGTGGAGGTGGACCGAGGCGGCGACATCACCTACCACGGACCCGGGCAGCTGGTCGGTTACCCGCTGCTGCGGCTGGCTGTTCCGGGGTGGCAGGGGGAGCGCCTGCCGCAGGCGGATTTTGTCGGCTACATCCGCCGATTGGAGGAAGTTCTCATCCACACTCTGGCGAAATTTGCCATCCAGGCTGAACGTCGCGCCGGATTGACTGGCGTGTGGGTTGACATAGATCATCCGGCAGCCCAGCCCGGGAAAATCGCATCGATTGGCGTCAAAGTGGATGCCAGAGGGATTTCCCGCCACGGTTTTGCCCTCAATGTTGCGCCGCAGATGGAATACTGGCAGGGAATTGTAGCCTGCGGGTTGGATGGCGTGCGTATGGCTGCTATGGCAGACCTGGTAACACCGACCCCACCTATGAAACAGGTCGTTCAGCAGGCTGCGTTGTCATTTGGCAAAGTTTTCGGCGTCGATTTGGTCTGGAAAGATGAACTGGCAGGGGAGTCACCGCATGCTCAACCGTAAAATAACCCTGGGGCTCTTATTTGCTGCCGGTTTGCTCAGCGGCATTGCGCTGGTCAATGCCACTTTTTTTCACCGCGTCATGAATTGGCTGACACCGGTCAATACGCTGGTATTGTTTGCTTTTGCAATCTTACACGGCGCGCAGCGCTTTGGCTGGAAACGCATTTTGCTTATGGCGATTACCGTCAGCGCGGTCAGCCTGGCGTTCGAAAGCTACGGCGTAGCGACCGGCGAAGTGTACGGCCCCTATCACTATACCGATATGCTGGGTCCGAAATTTCTTGGGTTGGTACCGCTGCTCATCCCGGTTGCCTGGTTCATGATGATGTATGCGTCCTATTTGATGGCAGACCTGGTTGTACCGGCCGACTACGGTTCGCCCACCTCGCGGCGTCTGCTGGTGGCTGCGGCTGCCGGGATAATCATGACAGCCTGGGATCTGGCAATGGATCCCATGATGGTGGGCGGTGGACACTGGGTCTGGGAAACGCAGGGCGCTTACTTTGGCGTGCCGCTGCAAAACTTTTGGGGTTGGTGGTTGACGACTTTTACCGCGCTGGCCATCTACCTGATCCTGGCGGACGTGTTGATCAAGCAGCCGGTCCATACCACCGCGGTCCCTGTATCCTGGGCAATCTACGCCTATGCCATCACCGGCATCAGTTCAGTGTGGGTTGATTTTATTTTTGACCTGGAAGGACCCGGCATGGTCGGCCTTTTCGCCATGCTGCCGTGGGTTATTGCCGGTCTGGTTCTGGCAAAACACCTTGAACCGCTGCCCAACGCGAATTGACAGCGTGATTACAAAGTCTCTGAACTGGCAGACGATTTCTGTTCGGAGTCGTCGGGCAGCGTAGCTTTAACCGGGGCAGAGATTTCAGCAGCATTTTCAGCTGGCGGCAGCGCTGGTTCCACCACCGGCGTCAAACGCGCTGCAAGGATTGCCGTCAAGCTTTCCCAAAGTCCTTCAGACTTCCAACCTGCCCAGGTTTCCCGGAAGGCGGCATACACCGATTCGCGCTCGCTGCGGCGGGCATCCTGGTACAGGCTAAGCCCCGGCACCAGTCGTTTGAAAGTTCGAATGCTGCCAAAATATTCAGCAGTGCGCAGGCGTTCCTCGCCCATGAACTGCGGGATGTACACTGCCCAGACATCGCAATCATGGATAGCGCCTAACATGTCCTGGGCGCTGCGCATGGCCCTCAGGTAGTTTTTTAGGCCTTCTTCGAATAACGGTGCAAAGGTCTCCAGGGTGTAGCGCAATCGTTTGGCGCTGATGCGCATGGCGTGCAATTCTTCAATCCGTTCGGGTTGGTCCACAATCGCATCGAAATCTAAAAAATCATCCAGGCGAGCACGAATCGCCTGATCAGCCAGTTTGAGCAATCCGGGATCATCGACGTCCAACCGGTCGCGGTAGATATCAAACGGTGCCAGCTTTTGCGCGATTTCAGCCACCACACCGCTTTTTTCGAATTTGTTGAGTTCTTTCATCACCTGGGGTTGCAATGCCAGACGTTGCTGGCGCAGGCGCAGCAGTAAGCGCCGCATGCCGCTGCGATTCGGGGGCTGCAACGGCTCCAGGAATTGAGTGACATGCTCGATCTGCACGTCGCTGTCGCGCGCTGCGCCCAGCGCGCGGGTGATGCCGCGCATGGTCTTGATCCAGACCAGATGCCGCTTTCCGGCCAGCTGCTGCCCAAACAGCGGCAGGGTGGCGCGCAGCCGCCGCGAGGCCACCCGCATGCGGTGGACGGCTTCGATGTCCCTGGCCAGCCGGACTCCTTCCATCTCCTGCACCAGCGCTGTCAGGTGGGTCATCATGGTGGCAGCGCCGTAAATCTGTAAATTCGGGTTGGGCTTGTTTTTCATTCCTGTCCGGTTATTTCTTCCCTAGACATTCAAATCTTCTTCGTCCATCCCGTCCATTTCGAACAATTCGCCGGTGGCGATGAAAACCGTGCGTTCGCAAATGTTCGATACGCGGTCGGCCATGCGTTCCAGGTTGTGGATGACCCACAGCGCCAGGTTGACGTTGTCAATCGTGGCGGGATTCGCCACCATTTCATGCAGAATTTTGGAGTAGGCGGTGTTGAAAAGGTCGTCGATGCGGTCATCTTCTTTGGGGATGGCCAGCGCAACATTGGCGTTCTCTTCGATGAAAGCGCCTAGAGCGCGGTGCAGCATCCCGACTGCCAGTTCCGCCATCTGGTCGATTTCCACCATCGGCAGGTTGACCTCGGCTTCACCCATGCGCAGGGTGACTTTGGCGATGCCCTTGGCATAATCCCCCATGCGTTCCAGTTCTGTGTTAACTTCTAACAACGCTGCCAGGGTACGCAGGTCGCGTGCCATAGGCTGCTGAGTTGCCATCAAGATTAAAATAGCATTTTCTATGGCGAAACGCTTTTCATTGATAATCTGGTCCTGCTCGAACACCTGTTTAGCCTCGCGCAGGTCGCGAGATTTGAGCGTCCCCACGGCGGCCCGGGTCGCCTGTTCCACCATGCTTCCCAGGATAAGGATTTCATCCTGAACCATATTTAATTGACGATTGAGAGTGTTGCGCGGCATAGGATTTTCCTCTTCCTGTCAGGTTTACCCAAAGCGTCCCGTAATGTAATCTTCCGTTCGCTGATCTTTTGGTTTGGTGAAAATCAGGCTGGTTTCATTGTATTCCACCATGATGCCTGATCGGTCGGTATCCATGGTGAAGAAGGCGGTGTAATCCGACGCGCGCGCTGCCTGCTGCATGTTGTGCGTGACAATGATGATGGTGTAGTTTTGCGATAGCTCGCGCATCAGGTCTTCGATCTTCAGCGTGGCAATCGGGTCCAGCGCCGAGCAAGGTTCATCCATCAGGATGATCTCAGGGCGGACGGCTAAAGCGCGTGCAATACACAGCCGCTGCTGTTGACCGCCGGATAGCGCCAGGGCGCTTTTCTTTAGGTTGTCTTTGACCTCATCCCACAACGCTGCCTGACGCAGGGTTTCCTCGACCAGGTCGTCGGAGTTGCCGCGGAAGCCGTTCATTTTGGCGCCCCAGGCGATATTATCATAAATTGACTTGGGGAAAGGATTCGGTTTCTGGAAGACCATGCCGATCAAGCGCCGCAACTGGACCGCATCCACGGATGGGTGATTGATGTTCTGATCGTGGTACAGCACTTCGCCTGTGGAATGGGCTGATGGCACGAAGTCGTTCATGCGGTTGAATGCTCGCAAGACAGTGCTTTTGCCGCAGCCCGAAGGGCCGATGATGGCAGTGATGCGGTTGCGTTCGAATTGCAGGCTGATGTCTTTGACGGCTTGAAAATCGCCGTAAAAAATGTTCAACCCGCGGGTTTCAATGACATATTTGGAGGGTTGGTTCATATCTTCCTTGAATTATACACGTTTGGAGAAACGGCTACGCAGCAAAATGGCAGCCGCATTGAGGGATAAGAGGGAGATCAACAGCACCAGGATGGCTGCCGCAGCGATATGCTGGAAAGCAGGCTGGGGGCGGGTGGTCCAGTTGTAAATTTGAATGGGCAATGCGGTAAAGCTGGAAAACGGCCCGGTTGGGTCGCTGGTGATGAATGTCGAAGCGCCGACCACGATCAGTGGGGCAGTTTCACCAATGGCGCGGGAAATGGCCAGAATGGTACCGGTCAGGATGCCAGGCATGGTGCCCGGTAGGACATGATGCCAGATGGTTTGCCAGCGCGTGGCGCCCAGTCCATAGCTGGCTTGCCGCAAGGAATCGGGTACGGACCGGATAGCTTCCTGCGCGTTAATGATCAGGATGGGCAGGATCAGCAGCGTCATGGTCAACCCGGCGGAAAGAATCGTGCGTCCGTTTTGTCCTTCCACACCGAACAACGCACCGCTGGTGAGCGGCTGGAGCGCCCGCACGAATAAAGCCAGACCGAGAATCCCATAGACGATCGAGGGCACTCCGGCCAGGTTATCGATATTGGTCTGAATCAACCGGTTGATCCAAGATTTATGCGATGCATATTCTTCCAGGTATATCGCAGCGCCTACCCCGATCGGGAAAGCGACCACAATAGTTATCAGGATCAGTTGTAACGATCCAAGTAGCGCCGAGCGCACCCCTGCCAGTTCAGGTTGGCTGGCCATGCTGTTGACCAGGAAATCGCCATTCAGCCAGTAACGGAACTCGACCCTGGCATTCGGGAAATTTACCGCCGCGTCTGCGATAATATTGCCGCGGTTGATCAATGACGGAAACAGGTTGTAGCTTTCCACTACCTCGGGCTGGATGATTTCGGTCTCCACCAGTTGCACCAGGGTGCTTTTAGGTTGGTCTTCGAGGAAGCCGGCACGTTCGAGCGTTCGCACCCGGTTTTTTCGCAGATTTTCTCGCAAAATTTGAGCCAGTTCGCCTGCGGTGAGTTCGGAAAGCGGGCGGTCTGAAAGGGTAGCCGGATCGACCTGGTTCTCGACTACCACATACCCCATGGATTTATTGACGACCGTGACCAGCAGGGTAGCCAGAAAAATCACTGCCAGTAGGGTGGTTAGCTGAAAAACAGACTGCGCTAACCGGGCGTGATGGTGGCGCCGTTGGAGGAAGACTCTCTCGGCATCCTGCATTTCCTGGTCACTACCGAAGGTTGTTGGTTTTATCTGGTTCATTCATAAACCTCACGGAAGCGGCGGGAGATGGCCCGGCTGAGAATATTCAGCCCAAAAGTGACCAGGAAAAGCAGCAGGCCAATGGCAAAAATGCTGTTGTAATCTGGCGTATTGTACGAGAGGTCGCCGCCGCTGATGCGGGCGATATAACCGGTCATGGTTTCGGCTGCATTGAACGGGTTGAAGGTGAAATTGGGCCCAGATCCGGCGGCAATGGCCACGATCATGGTCTCGCCAACGGCGCGGGACACTCCGATGATAAAAGCAGCAATAATTCCAGAGAGCCCCGCGGGCAGCACCACCTGTAATGCCGTTTCCAGCCGGGTGGCGCCAAGTGCATAAGCGGCTTCTCGCAGCGATTGCGGTACCGCACTGAGAGCATCTTCGCTCATGGAACTGATCAAAGGCAATATCATGATGCCCATCACCAGACCGGCGGAAGCCATGTTGTACACATCCACGTTCTGAATGCCAACGAGGCTGCGCAGCAGAGGAGTCATAAAGGTTAGCGCAAAATAGCCGTAAACTACGGTCGGAACCCCCGCCAGAACTTCGAGGATGGGTTTTAACACCGAACGCATTTTCGGCGATGCATACTCGCTCAAAAAAATCGCGGTGGCTATCCCAAGCGGTACCGCCACCGTGACAGCGATCAGGCTGGTGATCAGTGTGGAATTCAACAGTGGTAGCACACCAAACTTGCCAATTTTAGGCTGCCATTCGGTTCCGGTCAGGAATTTCACCACGCTGATTTCTGGATCGCCAAAGAATAGCCAGGCTTCCTTGCCTAATTCAAAGACAATCCCGAGCGTGGTCAGAATGGACACGACCCCGCAGAAAAACAAAAATGACTGAATAATCGCTTCAGTTGGACGGGCCTTTTTCCGTAAATTATAGGTGATGGGTTTTTTCCAGGCTGTTATGGTTCGTTTTCCGGTCATCCGAGCCGTGTTATCCATTCAAATTTCTTTCTTCGGTTTCTTCGTGCGGAGAGGCTGGCGGTTCATCTGACCCCGCCAGCCTGTTGTATTTTGATTTTTGTAGGCCGCCGACTTATGGTTGCGCGTCCAGCCAGGCTTGCTTAGCGGCATCGATGGCTTCCTGGCTGGCGGGGAAGTAACCGACTTCGCCGATGATGTCAGAGACGTTAGCCAGGTAGTAGCCGATAAAGGCGGAGACCTGCGGCTTGTCCTGCATGATGGTGGCGTCCGAATAGATGTACAGCGGGCGAGCCAGCGGATATGTGCCGGCTTCAGCGGTATCGAAATCGGGGGTTACGCCGTCAACAGAGAGGATGCCAAGTTTGTCTTCGTTCTCTTTGTAGTAAGCAAAGCCGAAGAAACCGATGGCATACGGATCGCCCGCTACACCTTGCACCAGTACATTGTCATCTTCTGAGGCCTGTAGATTGGCAGCTCCCAGGAAGATTTCTTCGCCGGTCTCTTTGCCGAAAACTTTTTGCATTACGAACTCGATGAAGAAGTCGTACGTGCCCGAATCGGTGCCTGGAACATAACGGTGAATGTCTTCAGCCGGCCAGGCCGGGTTGACATCCGACCACTGCTGAGCTTCGTTCGAGAACAGTTTGGCAAGTTCTTGCAGTGTTACGTTGGTTGCAAAGGTGTTTTCCGGGTTGATGACGATAGCCAGAGCATCGGTACCGACGCGGAATTCGATCGGGGTGCGGTTGATGGCTTTGCAGGCTTCGATTTCAGAGTCTTTGATGCCGCGGGAGGCATTGGAGATGTCGGTCTCGCCGCTTGTGCAGAAGCGCTCAAAACCAGCGCCAGAGCCGATCGAGTCGAGTTTGATGTTGCCCATGCCTTCGTAGCCGTCAGCTTTGAAGAGCTCCACAATTTTTTCGCTGACCGGGAAGACGGTGGAAGAACCCGCCATGGTGATGTCACCGCTGAAGTCAGCGGGGTTTATGTCGAAGGGATCGGCCGCAGCGGGTACCGCTTCTGTTGCAGCAGGCTGTTGGACGACGTCTGTTGGCGCAGACTGTTGAATGCCTTCTGTAGCTTCGGCGGCAGGTGTTGGGGTCGCGGTAGGCGCGCAAGCTGCCATGACCACACTAAGGACGGTTACGAACAATACGACTGAAAATACACGGCGCATTTTAAATTCTTCTCCTGTGATAGTTTTTTTCATGTGCTTATCGTACCAACCGGGGGTTAACCGCTCGCGAAGGGTAAGTTAACGTTTTGTGAACGGGAGGTAAAGATGTGTCATGTGTCAAGTACCAAGTACGCTCGATGTCTCACCTGGCACGTGGCACTTGATACGTGACACTTGAATTTCCGCCCTTCTGGTATAATTCACCCGCAAACGTTAAAAGAAAGCGATTAGATATCATTCTGTATGCTTGAAAAACTTGCCCAAATCGAAACCCGGTTCAGTGACCTGAACCGAATGTTAGAAGAATCTATCAACGATTATCAGCGCACGGCCGAACTGGCCAAGGAACGCTCCGACCTGGAAGAAATTGTCTCCAAAGCCGAAGCTTACCGCTCGATCTCCGAACGCATCGATCAGGCTCACCAGCTCGAAAATTCCGAGGATGCCGACATGCGCGAACTGGCGCAGCTCGATCTGGCAGACCTTACGCCTCGACTGGATGAATTGGAAACGCAGCTCCGGGCGCTGTTAGTACCCAAAGACAAGCGCGATGACCGCAATGTCATCGTCGAGGTGCGCGCCGGTACGGGGGGTGATGAAGCCGCCCTGTTTGCTGCTGATTTGTTCCGCATGTACTCGCGCTACGCCGAGCGGCGCAACTGGCACGTCGAAATCCTGTCGGAAAACGAAATAGGCATTGGCGGATACAAGGAAGTGATCTTCAACGTCAAAGGTAAGGGCGCCTATTCACGCTTGAAGTACGAATCCGGCGTTCACCGCGTTCAGCGCGTTCCGCAGACGGAAGCTTCCGGCCGCATCCACACCTCGACCGTGACCGTGGCTGTCCTGGCTGAGGTCGACGAAATTGATATTCAGATCCCTGATTCAGACATTAAAATTGATATTTACCGCTCGGCTGGCGCCGGCGGGCAGAATGTCCAAAAAAACGCCACCGCAGTACGCATCACCCACTTGCCAACCGGGATTGTGGTAGCCTGCCAGGACGAACGTTCTCAGTTGCAAAACCGGCTGCGCGCCATGGGTATCCTCCGCGCCCGCTTGTTTGAATTGGAAGAAGCCAAACGCCAGGCGGACCTGGATGAAACCCGCCGTTCGCAGGTGGGATCCGGTGAACGCTCGGAAAAAATCCGCACCTACAATTACCCGCAAAACCGGGTGACCGATCATCGTATCAATGTTTCCTCGTTCAACCTCCCGAACGTGATGGACGGCGACCTGGAAATCTTCATCGATGAACTTTCCATTCGTTCTGAAGCGGACCGCCTGTCCACCCGTGGAGAGTTTGACGACTGACGCCGGCGAGTGGCTCAAAACTGCCCGCCAGCAGCTGACCGGCGTCGAACAACCCGGGCTGGAGGCGCAGCTCATTCTTGGATCGGTATTGCAACTCACCCGCGCTGCGGTTTTGGCACACCCGGAGCGCAATCTTACCCCGGGACAATTGGAACAGCTCACTCAGCTTATAAACCGCAGAGCAAGCGGTGAACCTTTGCCTTACCTTCTTGGGCACTGGGAGTTCTTTGGCCTGGACCTGATGGTCACGCCTGCGGTGCTGATCCCCCGGCCAGAAACGGAATTGCTGGTCGAGGAAGCGCTTGCCTGGTTGAAACAGCATCCTGACCGCCGTCAGGCCGCCGATGTCGGGGTTGGTTCTGGCGCCATCAGCGCTGCGCTTTCAACCCATATACCCGACCTTCGGATTTGCGCTACCGACCGGTCGCGCCTGGCACTGAGGGTCGCGCAGGAAAATATGCGCCGCTTGAGTTTGATAAACCGGGTCTCGTTGCTGGAGATGGACTTATTATCTGCCTGTCATGAACCATTTGACCTGGTGGTTGCCAACTTGCCGTATATTCCTTCTAAAAAACTGGCTGACCTGCAAGTTGCGCGCTTCGAGCCGGCGGACGCGCTGGATGGGGGAACTGACGGCCTGAGGCTGATCGAACGGTTGTTAGCGGATGCACCGCGCTGGTTGGCGCCGGACGGTCTGATGCTGCTCGAAATCGAAGCCGGGCAGGGGGAAAGCGCACCAACCCTGGCACGTAAAATTTTTTCGTATGCTGAGGTGGATCTGAAAACCGATCTGGCGGGGTTACCGCGCTTATTGCGTATAGTCAATTCATCTTAAATTGAAATTGAGGATGCTGAATGGAAACCACAATCCTACCGACTACCGACTCCCAGGCGATTCAAGCTGCATTGCTGGTGTTACAGGCTGGCGGGTTGGTTGCCTTTCCCACTGATACTGTGTACGGCCTGGCAGCAGATCCATTCAACCCCGCAGCAATTGAGCACTTGTATGCTGCCAAAGAACGCAACATGAGCAAAGCCATCGCCGTGCTGATCGGGACAATGAAACAGTTGCCCCAGATCACACCGGGGTTTTCCGAACAGGCAGAAGCGCTGGCAGCCCGTTTCTGGCCCGGCGCCTTGACCCTGGTCGTCTCACGCCGGGCGGAACTGCCGGCTCAATTATCCGTGTTGCCGACCATTGGCGTGCGCATGCCCGACCATCCTTTTGCCTTGAATTTGCTGCAGGCCAGCGGTCCGCTTGCAACCACCTCGGCCAACCAGTCAGGCGCTGGTAACCCGCTAACCGCCGCTGATGTGCTCGACCAGCTGGGCGGGCGTATCGAACTAGTGTTGGATGGCGGGACATGCCCGGGCGGGGTGCCTTCGACTGTGGTGGATTGCACCGTCCCGGATGTGCGGGTATTACGGGAGGGAGCTATTTCGGCTGAGGATATTAGAGCGGTCTTGGGGAAGAATCTGTAGCGCAAACTTTAGTTTGCGTTTACCGCAGAAAGCGAACTGAAGTTCGCTCTACAGAATTACCTCCTATAATCCATGCTACAATTATCCAATGAATTCCACGCCCAAAGCGACCCGCACCAGGCCTTCCCTGCGTCATCGCCGGCAGGTATTTTGGCAGATCCTGTTGCCGGTTATCCTGGCAGGTGCAGGCGTGATCGCCCTGATCGTGCTGGCCGCGATCGCATCTACCCGCGGGTCAACGGTCACCGGGACGTGGGCCAATCTCGCCACCGTCTGGTTGATCATCCCCCTGATTTTCACCGGATTGTTCTTTACAATTTTTACTGCAGGTATGATATTCTTATTCTCTCGCCTTTTACGAAACGTACCGACTTATACCCGTTTGGCTCAACTTTATTTGCAAATCTTCAGCGTTAAAGTGGATACGATACTACATCGAGCTGTTCAGCCACAGATCAATATGCTCAGCCGCTGGGCGGCATGGCGATCTTTTTGGAAGAAAATTGGCCTGTAACGGTCGCGCTTTTGAACCTGAAAACGGTCACAGGAGGATCACACATCCATGGTTAAGCAAAGAAGAGATTTGATCATCATAGGAGCGCTGCTCGGCGCAGTAGCAGGCGCAATGGCAGCGGTGATCCTGGTCCAGCGCGCGGAAGAGGCACAGCAATCGCCCAAATTAACCGCGGGTGACGGAGTGAAAGTCGGTTTAGGCGTTCTTGGCCTGCTTCGATTGATTTCGGAAATTGGCAGCAAAAAATAATCCGCTGAGCGTCCATTCCGTACTTATACCGTCCGCATTGTAACCGTTGCGCACTGAGCGCCCAATAGGGAAGTGAATCTGTCGGCCAGCAGGCAACCGAATCGGGTTCATTAAGGCTTCATGAATTATGATTGCCGATCGTTCGACCATTCGAAGATGGCTGGAAATTAATCAATGAGAAGCCCTTCATTGCTGCGTTTTATTGTTGCCGGGAAACTCCAACGGGACTATATCCTCCCGGTGGCCGGACGTGAAGCGCTGGATGTACCTGGCGGCAGCCTGTTATATGCCAGTTTTGGGCTGAAGTTGTGGCAAAATGAAATCGGGTTGATTGGCCGGGTGGGGGAAGATTACCCGCAGGATTGGTTGGAAAAGCTTTCACAGTTGGGATTCGATTGCCGCGGCATTCGCATTTTGACTAAGGCGGTTGACTTGCGCTTTTTTGCCGCATATCCAGACGCGGAAACCCGTTCGCTCACCAACCCGGTAGCTCATTTTGCCCACCGCGGGTTGAAGTACCCCAAATCTCTGCTGGGGTATGTGGAGCCCGGACAAGCCGTTGACAGCCGTTTGCAGCCAAGTGACATTACCGCGCGAATCACCGACTTTCCGGAAGATTATCTGGACGCAACCGCCGCACATATCGCTCCGCTCGATTTTCTGAGCCACACGCTGCTGCCGCCGGCTTTCCGGCAGGGGCACATCACCACGATAACCCTCGACCCGTCGACCAGCTATATGACCCCTATTTTCTGGGATGAAATCCCTGGGATACTGCGAGGAATCACCGTTTTTCACGCTTCCGAGGATAAAATGCGCTCACTTTTTCAGGGGCGCAGTGCAGATCTGTGGGAAATGGCGGATACCATTGCCGGTTACGGTTGCGAGTTGGTGGTGATCAAACGCGGCGTCCAGGGGCAATATGTGCTCGACCATGCCCGCGGTACCCGTTGGATGGTTCCGGCTTATCCGGCGCGCGTAGTGGACCCCACCGGGGCTGGGGACGCTTTTTGCGGGGGTTTCCTGGCGGGATTCCGAGAAACCTATGATCCGTTGGAAGCTGCTTTACGCGGGAATATCTCGGCGTCCATCGTGATCGAAGGCGTGACGCCGTTTTACGCGCAGGATACCCTGCCTTCGTTGGTCCAGATGCGGTTGGAATCGCTGCGCCCGCTGGTGCGCCGGGCATGAATCCGTTCTCGCAAGCCCAGCTCAACCAGTTTGTGGATTGGATCGGTACGATCCAGCAAATCCCTGCACCGACCTTCCATGAAGGTCCGCGGGCGACCTATATGCAGTCCGAATTCGCCCGGCTGGGAATGTTGGAAGTTGTGCAGGATGATTCTGGCAATGTTTTAGCCCGGTGGCCGGGTGGAAAAGCAAAGCCGCTGGTTATCAGCGCTCACCTGGACACCGTTCACAGCGATACTGCGCCGCTCCCACTGGAACGCACCGATGTTCGACTCACCGGCCCTGGGGTAGCGGACAATTCGACCAGTCTGGCGGCGTTGCTGGCATTGGCGGATAAGTTCGCAGCCGAGGATATTCATTACCCCGGAGATATTTGGCTGGCAGCCAATGTCTGCGAGGAGGGTCTTGGCAATTTAGCCGGGATGCAAGCGCTGGTGAACCGGTTTCAGGGAGAGGTCCAAGCTTATCTGATTCTTGAAGGCCTCGGGTTGGGTCAGGTTTGCCACCGCGGGTTGGGTGTCATGCGCTACCGGATCACTGCCGAAACTGCTGGCGGGCATTCGTGGGTGGATTATGGCACACCTTCTGCCATTCACGAATTGGTCAGGGTCATGGCAGATTTGACCGAATGGACCACCTCTCACAAGCCGCGGTCTAGCTTGAACATCGGCATCATCCAGGGCGGGACTTCAGTGAACACCATTGCGCCGCAGGCGCATTTTGACCTCGATCTGCGGGCGGAAGACCAGAATGCGCTTTCGCGACTGAATGATCGCGTTCGCCGGGCGGTTCAAGCTCAGGAAAAGCCTGGCGTGCACTTTACCCTTGAATCGATTGGCAACCGCCCCGCAGGTGAGATTCCTGCCGGACATCCACTGGTCAATTTGGCTGCAGTCATCCTTCAGTCGCTCGATATACCCGTCACGCTGGAAATCGGCTCGACGGATGCAAATTTCCCCTTAAGCCGTGGGTTTCCCGCAATTTGCGTTGGCCTGACACGCGGCGGTTTCCCGCACACGCTCCGCGAAACCATCGAGATCGAACCGTTGAAGTTGGGAATGGAACAGTTGCGAAGTTTCGTTACCCGCATCTGGCAGTCAGCGGGTTGATCGCTGCTCAACGCGACCGGGTGAAACGCGCGTTTTCGATCGGCCTTTGGGCGCCAGTGATCCAATCACCCGCCGTACTCAGCCGGTTCATGATGGTTAATTTCCACAGGGCTTTGGCGGCGTCCCGCGCTGCGTTGTAATCGGATGGGTAGGGGCTGTAGGCCGCTTTTTGATACTCCTCCAGCACCGTCCGAGCCGGCGAAGCGCCGGCCGGCAAAGAATCAACCAATTGAGTGATCTGCTCCAGGGGCGTGGAACCAGCCTGGGCCGGATTGCGTAACAGTTTAAGCTGCCAGCTCACCTGGATGAATATGCGTTCAATGGGTGAGAGGTGGGTGAAACGCGACCATAATCCCAGCCAGGCTGGCACTTTCATACCGCGCTTGCGCAGTGTCTTTTCGATCACGACTGGCAAAGCATGATTGGGGTTTCGCCGTCCTAACAGGTACATCAGTAAGGCGAACAAGGGGATAAACAATACCGCACCGATAGCGGCAATAACCCGCAACGTCGCCCAGCCCATGGCTGCAAGGTCATTCCGGCTATCAAAACGCCCGGCATTAGGATCTTCCTCTGTTGTCCGGTCAAGCGCGGTGTCCCCTTCGTCGATCTGGGCGCTCGCCCCAGGCTGCGGACCGCCGGTTGTGTTACTGCCGGCTCCGGATGGACGGTTGATGAATGCCTGCGAAGCAGTTGGTTCAAATTCCACCCAGCCGTACTTCGGAAAAAAGACTTCCGGCCAGGCGTGCGAGTCGCGTTCGCGTACGATATAAACCCGCGCGTTTGGATCGTATTCGCCTTGGGCGTAGCCAACCACCCAGCGGGCCGGGATGCCCAGGCTACGCAGCATTAATATTTCAGCGGTGGCATAATAGTTACAGAATGCCTGTTTTTGTTCGAAAAGCATCCATTCGATGGGTTCTGCGCCCTGCGGGACTTGGGGCAGGATCTGGCTGTATTCGATGTTATCCCGCAGCCAGTTCGTCACCGCGACCACTTTGTCGTAAGGATTTTCGATACCACTGGTGATTTCGAGCGCCAAATTGGAAATCGATGCGGGCATAGCAGCGGGTAACTGTAGATATTTATTCGTCACCCATTCAGGGTATACGACGCCAGCCCCGCGTAATTGCGCCACGGTCGGGGCGGCGATCATCGAAACGACTTCATAAGTCTCGCCGGCTCGTACCATCGGGTCAACCGAAACCACCGTTACATCGACCAGTTTGCCAAGAATTTCGTCGTACAACAATGTTACCGGTCGGCTGACTGTCAGCGGGATGGAGGGAGCATACAGCATGCTAAGGTTGCGCTCTGGACGGAATTTGAAGCCGATATTTATGCGGCTGGTATAGCGCTCAGATGAAACGACTGCAGTGTTTGTGGATAGAGGCGCCTCGTTGTTGACGGAGGTTGCCCAGCGGCCATTTTCATAACGGTCATAGCTGCGCACGCGCCAGTAATACGGCACGCCGATCCTACCTGTAATCGTAGGATCAACTTTAAAAACCTGAGAATCGGACAGTTGGGAACCTTGCCCCAGGGAAAATTGGTCGCCAAAGTATTCGCGTGGAACCACAGTAGTGCCGCGCAGTGGTTTGACCGCGTTCTCGAAGCGCAAGCGGATATCATTCCACAGCGTGACCCCGTGGTGGCGTTCCGGCGCGTTGGGGTTGACTGCTTTCACCACCGCATTGACATTCCAGGCAAGGAGAACTAACACAAAAGCGGTAATCAAGGCGCCGCGGGACCAGGAAAAGCTTGTGTCGGTATCCACTGACACATCTTCACCATCCCACTCGCGTTTACGGTGCAGGAAGTGCATTCGGGTGACCAACACCAGCATCAGGATGATGTAAAGCGCCATAGCAATACCCCGGTTACCAACCGCCGGATGGTAAATGTCGATGATGATGATTGCGATTCCGCCAATAATCATCGACAGCCAGGGTTTGCCATGACGCGTCAGCGAGTAACCCCCAACGATAGCTGCCAGCCAGAAGAGCAGCGCCATGTTGGCCAGGAACAACGCCGGGTCGGTCAGCGGCTGGTTGCGCAGGAACAGATCGAAGCTGGTCCACAGGCGGCCGCCCAGGCTGGCAAGCTTCTCTGCATAAGCCACTTCGCCGGGGATAATTTTGATCAACTGCCAGGGGAGGACCACAATCGAGTAGCCCAACCCGATCAAGGTAGCCACCCAGCGCTGGCACCGGCTGATTCCGAGCAGGAGTCCGATTACCGCGCCTAATATAGTTAGCGAGGTAACCAGGTTGAGATTTTCAGTCCATTTTGTGTCGCTCAACCGGTAAGAAACGATGATCAGAGCGGCCAGAAAACACAGGACGGCTGTCCAATCCCACCAGCGGTTTGGTGCAATTTTCATATCTTTGAGTGTACAATAAAACAATCCGAGTCGTCAACCGCTCTGCAAAACCCTGACCCCCGTTAATGTTGCCCGGAGTTGATTGAATGGACGCACTGACACAGTGGGAAATTACGGTTAACCTTTTTCTGCAGGGACTTGGAACCTGGCTGCTGCCGGTAATGTCAGCAGTCACCTGGCTGGGCAGTGAAAATTTCTATATTCTGCTGCTGACCATACTCTACTGGTGTGTTGACACTGGCCTGGGTCTGCGGATGGGCATCATCCTGATGCTTTCCAACAGCACCAATGCTGTCTTCAAAATATTGTTCCACAGCCCGCGTCCTTATTGGATTGATTCGCGCGTGCAAGCCTACTCTTCCGAACCCAGCTTTGGTTTGCCTTCGGGACATTCTCAAAATGCCATGAGCGTTTGGGGCGTCATGGCTGCCGGTATCAAACGCCAGACGGGCTGGGTAGCGGCGCTCATCATTTTACTGATGGGCCTTTCCCGCATGTACCTAGGCGTGCATTTCCTTCGAGATGTGATCCTTGGCTGGGTGATTGGCGCGCTGCTGTTAATTCTAATGATCATGTTCGAGAAACCGCTGGTCAAATGGTTTAAATCGCAGAATTTGGCCTACCGTCTTGGTTTTTCCCTTACGACCGCGCTGGTGATGGTCGTGACCGGGTTGGCAGTCCATGCCGGGCAATCAGACTGGATGCTGCCCGAGACCTGGTACCAGACCGCATTGCAGGCAGCCCCGAATAACCCGATCGATCCGTTTGCATACGAAGGAATTTTCACTGTCAGCGGAACCTGGTTTGGTATGCTGGCAGGCGCAGCACTGCTGGTTGGCGGCAATGGCGCCCATGACCCGCACGGGCCGCTGGCGCAGCGCGCGCTGCGCTACCTGTTGGGGATTACCGGCTTGCTGATCCTTTACCTTGGCCTGGGTGCCCTCTTTCCGCGCACCTCCGACCTGGTAAGCTATGGGTTGCGTTTTCTGCGGTACGCTTTAATCGGGCTGTGGGTAATTTGGCTGGCGCCAATGGTGTTTATCAGGTTAGGCCTGGCAAAGCCGCGCAGCGCGGTATAATCAAATGTGAAGCTGGATATGCAAAAAATAAAAATCAATGGATAGAGGAGGAACGATGCGCCGGTTTGTTGCATTATTTGCGGGGTTGTTGACAGGGGCTCTGGTTGGCGGCGTTTTGGCGCTTGTGTTTGCCCCTAATTCAGGAAAAGCCTTACAGCAGCAGATTGCCGATACGGTTGACCGCCTGGCTGGCGAAGTGCGCCGGGCTGCCGAGGAACGCCGTATGGATTTGGAAAATGAGTTGGAAAAGTTGCGCCAGCCGCAGGTTAAATTAGAGTAGTGGATACAAAAAAGCGGAGATTTCTCCGCTTTTTTTGATACATGGTTAAGTCTTACTGCGATTGGGTTACACTGAAAGCGTAAGTGGCCCTTTCACGCGTGAACCGGGTTGTTCCGCTGACGATTACCGTTACCTGATTGCCGCGAGGATTGTCCAGATTTAATTCGGCTGTGCCGGCTGAATTAATTTCCACATATTGCACGGACTGTTCCCGGCCATTTTGCACAACCGTCACCCGGAAAGTCTGCGGCAGGCGGTTTTCGATGCGCACAAAACCCTCAGCAGTCCAACCGCCGCCATCCTGCTCGAAATCGCTGGCATAACCGATTTCCGGGATGGCGACATCGTCGAGCAGCAGCCCTTCGGCGGTGATGGCGGCATCGGTGACGTAATCGAAGCGCAGCGTCACCTGCTTGCCGGCGTACCGGGAAAGGTCAACCGACTCGTTGCGGTAGCCGCCGGAAGTTCCATTGAAGCCGCAGCCGTAACTGTTGCCCGATGGGTTGTCCAGAGTACAGGAGGGGGTTTGTAGAATTTCCCAGGTCTTGCCGTCTGTGGAGGCAGACAGGTAGGCGTAATCGTAATCGACCTCGAGGTTATACCACACAGAATATTCGAAGGTCAGCGGAGCTTCTACGCCGCGGAAATCAAAAGTTTGCATCAGGCTCATATCGGATTCATCGCTGCTGTTCGACCAGAAGGCAAAATCGCCGGAATGGGCGCCCATTGAAAGTACACCCACCTCGCTGGCGCCCTGAAAGGTCAATTTGACCTGACCCGGGCAGTCGATGCCGATGTAATCTGCGCCGTACTGGCTGACCGTGCGTGTTTCCCAGGCGCCATCGCAGGTCGAAATGGTTTCCGTCTCGTGGAATTTGGGCAGATCGGTATAACGGTGATAGGCGTAGCGCTCGGCCTGAAATTCGGGGTCGTTGAGGTAATTTGTTACGGTCCAATCGGCAAACAGGTCGTCAGCGCTGCCAGCTTGCGGGTCGATCAACTCCTGCGAGCTTAGGTCCTGGAGTACGGCATCCACGCTGTCCATGCTGTTTTTGCTATTGGCGACCAGCGCTTGCGTTGCCTGCTCGCCGTAGCGATCCAGGAAGTAGGAGACGAAGAGGAATGAGGAGCCGTAATTTGCCGAGCGCGCATCGGGGTCGAGCGGCCAATCTGTCAGCTGCATGTCGGGGTTCAACGAAAACAGATAATCGAATCCCCCCGGATCATATCCGTTGAGGAAAGCCGCCAACTCAGAGAAACCTTCGTTCAACCATGAATCCTCGTTACGATCATTATTCCAGTGGATCATGTGTTGGAATTCGTGCGCCAGAACCCCAAAGGTGTACTCCTCATCTAAACCGACAGAATCCGCATTGACCATGAACATTTCGTGAGCGTTGGAATAAGGGTGTGCCAGCGGGTTGACTGAGTCGATGCTGGAGTAGTAAGCGGCTGTACCCTCGCCAAGGTTATGGGCATATAAAATGAACAACCGCGGGTCACCGTCGATGCCGGGTGACCATTCACTGCCAAAGAATGCCCGGTTGACCGGGTAAATCTCATCGTTAAAGGTGGTTGCCAGGCGGTTCAGGTCCGAGTCGCGGTAGGTGATGCCTTCTTCGATCCAAAAATAGGCGCTGTCCACAACCTGTCGCAGCACAGCATCGACCTGGAAAGTCTCATTGGTCTCCGTATTGGAAACCCAGAAACGCTGCCGGTCGCCGACTTGATAAGGACCGGTTGGCGTGACTGTCTCGGGGATATCCGGTATGCCAAGCAGCCGTTCTGCCAGATCGAGCGGGTTGTTTACCGGCACCTGTGCCGTCTGCAAATTCCTCAGCGTCTCAAAAGCACCCTCACCGGCGGGTTCAGGCACTTCATTCGGATTTAATGGGTTCGGGACCGGCTCGTCCGGGTTAGATTGTTCCTGGTAAGGGATGGGGGCATTCAACCCGCCCTGAGTGTCGATCACGCGCCAGGCAAGCACTCCAGTGAGCAACAGCATAGTTGTCAGGCAAATGCAAAAAATGACGGTGACCGCGATAACGATGATCCAGATATTTTTAGATTCCATCCATGCTCCTGACGCCGTGCCGTAGCGCGATGGGTAGATACGGTTTATTTCGGCCCATTATACCGGATTACGATTAGCCTATTCGATTGAAAATTTATTCCATGAATTAATGCTAAAATTTTCACTTATGGACATCACTACAACTGCCCTGGACAAGAATCCCCCTTCCTTCTTCGACCGGATGATACAGGCGGCAATTAACATCTGGGAAGCACCTTATGGGGCAATGATCTTTGCCGCATTTATTTACCTGGGGATTTCTCTTTATTCAGGCAGGATTTTTACTATCTCGCGTTTTCCTTATTTCAACTACCTTGCAGATGCTTTTCTCAATGGTCAACTTTGGTTTCGCCAAATCCCGCCAGAGACGCATGATCTGGTGTATTTTGCCGGCCAGTATTCTCTTTACCAATCGCCTTTCCCTGCCTTTGTCATCCTGCCATTTATTCGTATCTTTGGTATCGGGTTAAATGATGTGGTCTATACAGCTATGTTTGCTATCTTTAATGTTGGCCTGGTTGCGCAACTTCTCAGGGTAACCACGAAAAACCAATTTCTACGCCTTTCAAAAATTCAGCGAAGTGTTTTAGTCTTTTTCTTTACACTTGGAACTGTCCATTTTACCCTGGCACCCAATGGCAGGGTTTGGAATACAGCATTGATCCTTGGCTTTACCTGCGTAATTCTTGCGTATTTAGCGGCTTTCTCCTTGTCCGGTCCTAAGGCCTGGTTCTTTACAGGATTGGCCCTAACAGGTGCCATGCTTACCCGCAATCACCTTGTCTTTACCGGTATATTTCCGGCAGTTTATCTACTCACCAGGGAAAACTCATGGAGTTGGGGCCGCACATTCCGCAACCTGACACTGGCAGCGCTGCCCTTGATGATTGGCCTTGGATTCTTACTGTACTATAACCAGGCTCGTTTTGGTAATCCGCTGGATAACGGAATTGCTTACCATCTCATGGCAGATTTCTTCCGCAAGAATTTTGAACAGTACGGTGCATTTAATCTTCATTATGTGCCGATAAACCTGTACTACCAGTACATTTTTTATCCTTTCCCAATCAGCAATGAAACCTTTATGGGGGGTAGCCTTTTTCTGATGAGCCCTTTGTTTTTTGGCGCGTTTGGCGCATTCTGGAAACCACGGCAAAAATGGCCAGTCTGGGTACTGACCCTTTCGATCTTTTTCACGATGATTCCAATTTTGCTGCTCATGGGCACTGGGTGGTCCCAATTTGGCCCCAGATATACTTTGGATTTTACAGTCCCGTTGTTGCTTCTCACGGGTCTTGGAATTGAAAGATGGAAGCCCTCGATCATCGTTATTTTGGCGTTAATTTCCAGTGTGCATTTTATTGTTGGACTGCCTTATTGGACTTTGATTTAATTTGGTGTAATCCGCTACCAGTCTTTTTCGTTCGATTTATGGTATTGCGAATGCGCACATTCACTTGCCCGTTGATTGATTATTGTCGCCTCGGTCAGGTATTGATCTTATAGGTGAACACCCGCTGCTTGCAGAAATAGGACTCTCAGGATGGATATACCGCTAACCCAACGCTACATGGAAAAAGACGATCCCTGGTCGAGTCATACGATCATAAATAATTGGCTGGCAGGTTTACCTTCTGGTTCCTGTGTGCTAGATGTTGGCACCTCGCATGGTGTTGTTGGGCGAAGGTTTAACCAATCTGGTTTCTATCTTAAAGGGCTCGAGGTTGTTCCAGAATTCGCAGAACTGGCGCGTCCATTCTATAACGAGCATTTGTGTGCCGCCTTCGATGATGTACCGGATGAATTTATAGCCTCTCAGGACGTGATTGTTTTGGGGGATGTGCTTGAACATAATCCCGACCCGGCGCGCATCCTACATCGCTTGATCCGACTCCAAAAACCTGAAACACAATTCATCATCTCTGTACCGAATGTGGCAAATCTTTGGGTGCGGATAAATTTGCTGTTTGGGAAGTTCAATTATTCAGAAAATGGAATTCTCGACCGGTCTCATCTTCGTTTCTTTACAAAGCATACTTTCAGCCAGCTGTTAGTTAATTCAGGATTGAAAATCGAGGAGTTAAAATTTACACCCATCCCGCTTAATCGAGTAAATCCATTCTTTTCGAAAAACCGGGTTGGAAGATTTATTCACATGCTATTAGCCCGACTGACCCGGTTGCTGCCTAACCTGCTTGCATATCAATTTGTAGCCCGGACAAAACTTGATCGAGAGGGTTTACACCCATGACAATTGATGAACCTAAGATCATCATCGTGCTGCCGGCATATAATGCTGAAAGAACGCTGCTTCGCACACTCGCAGAAATCCCAACTGAATATCGGCAGAATATCATTCTAGTGGATGATCACTCCACCGATCGGACGGTTGAAACTGCAACTGCGGCTGGTCTCAAAGTGTTCCGGCATGAAGTTAACCGTGGCTATGGCGCAAATCAAAAAACCTGCTACACTCAGGCGCTTGCAATGGGCGCCGATATCGTGGTTATGGTACATCCTGATCACCAATATGATGCCTCTTTAATCTCACAGATGGTACAACCCATAATTGCCGGAAAAGCCGACGCAGTTTTTGGGTCACGCATGCTGGGCGGAAAGTCGCTTGAGGGGGGCATGCCGTGGTGGAAATATGATGCAAATATCTTGTTGACGGCCCTTGCGAACATAATTTTCAGAAGGTACCTGACTGAAATCCATTCTGGTTTTCGAGCATATTCACGAAAATACCTTGAAACGGTTCGGTTTACTCAGAATAGCAATGATTTTGTTTTCGACACTCAAATAATTGCCCAGGGGATGGCCTGTAATTTGTATTTTGAAGAAATACCCATTGTCACTCGTTATTTTCCTGAAGCCTCCTCGATTAATCTGTCCCGCAGCTTTAAATATGGCTTTGGTATTTTATGGACTTTGATCCGTTATTTTCTTCACCGGAAAAATATCTGGCAGAATAAACAATTTCTGAACACCAATCATCAGGGGTGAGGACGTTTCATTAGAAAACCATCCGGAATCAACAGAGGCTCTACGTTTGAGCGTTTCTGATCGTTGGATTGCATGCAACTTTCTCAATGGATTATTTCCACCGCCAGGCACTTTCCCCTTTGCGATAAAAGAAAAACAATTTCATAACAGCACTATGCATCCATGCGCTGCGTTGGTCGAGCCTGCCGCTGGCCGGGCCTGTCGAAGCCCGCGGCAGACTGAACCCCCCGCTGGCTGAGCCCGTCAAAGCCTGCCCTGGCACACGGCACGTGACACCCACCTGCCCCGGTATCAAAGTTGCAACAGAAATGGGGTATCAAGGGGATCCTCGTGTATCAACCTTCGCCCATAACTCGCACCGGACCATTAAGCCAGGAAGCCCTGGCGCAAAAGGTGGACGCTTACCTGCGTACCGCTGAACTGTTTTCCGGCTCAGACCCGCAGCATGCGCTATCGTTGGCGCGCCAGGCATTGACCATGCTGGGTGAAAACGCAGTCAAGGGCAAGCTCGCAGACCTGAATCCGGCTGAATATTCAGGAAGCGCAGAAGGCCGGCAAACGTTTGGCCGCGCCCTGCTACTGGAAGGCCGCGCGAGTATCCAGTTGGAAGCCTACGATCAGGCTATTCCGGCGTTTCTTAAGGCCTTGGAGTGCTTTGCCCCCGGCGATGATGACGCGCTGATCGCCACCGCGCTCAACGGGTTGGGCGGTGGCTACCTGGTCATGGGCGCCTACCCGGAAGCATTGCAGCATTTACTGCACGCATTGACGATCTATAGCAACCTGGGCGATCAGACGGGGGAAGCAGCCACCCGCTCGAATGTTGGCCGCTTGTATCTGCTCCTGGACGATGCACCCAAAGCGCTCACTCATCTGGAGCAGGCGCTCGACCTGGCGCGGGCGACCACCAACCGCCGCCTGGAGGCGGAAATCCACGACAACCTGTGCAATGCACTGCGCATGACCGGTCAGGACAAACCCGCCGGCGCGCATGGGCTACGCAGCATTGAAATGTACCAGGAGATCGAGTATCACGCCGGTGAGGCTGAGGCGCTCAGTTCGGTCGGCGACCTGTACCTGGAGATGGGCGACTATACCCAGGCGCTTAATTTCCTGCAGCTTACCGCCGAGGTCTCGCAAAAGATCGGCAGGCGGCAGGAAGTGGCGCGCGCCCTGCGGCGGATTGGCACGCTGCATGCTCGTGAAGGCCGCATGGAGATGGCGCTCACTTACCTGCAGCGCGGCTTTGAGGCTGCGAAGGAGAGCGGCGCCAAGCGCGAGGTTGTCCGGTGCCATGCCGAGTTGAGCGAGGTTTATAAACAAATGGGGGATCAGCAAGCCGCTTTGGAGCACTTCGAACAGTTTTATCGCAATGAACGACTGCTTTTTGACGAAGAATCGGACCGCCGCCTGAAGACCATCGAAATCGTTCACCAAGTGGAGAATGCTCGCAAAGACGCTGAAATCTACCAACTGCGCAACGTCGAACTGCAACGCGAGGTGGATGAGCGCAAGCAGGCTCAAGCCGCGTTGGAACGTCTTGCGACCATCGACACGCTGACCGGACTGGCCAATCGCCGCTATTTCCTGGAACTGGCCGAGCGTGCCGTTTACCAGGCACGGCGGTACAGCCGTCCGCTTTCAGTGGTGATGATCGATGTTGACAATTTCAAGCACATCAATGATACCTTCGGTCATGCCGCCGGTGACCAGGTGCTCACCAATATTGCGCGCCGTATGCAGGGTGTGCTGCGCCGTTCAGATATTCTTGGCCGCTACGGTGGAGATGAGTTTGTCGTGCTGCTCCCGGAGACCGGGCAGGAGGGGGCGCGGCGCATGACGGAACGCCTGCGGGCTTCGGTGGCGCAAACGGTTGAAAAAATGGGAGAAATGGACATGCCGGTCAGCTTGAGCGTGGGGGTTTCGAGCAGCTTTGGCATGACGAACATCTCGTTGGACGTGCTATTGCAGCGTGCGGATAAAGCGTTGTACACCTCCAAGCAAGGCGGCCGCAATCGGGTGACAGCGTTCGAGGTGGAATAAAAGCAGTGTGTCATGTGCCAAGTGCCACGGGGATTTGCGCCTCCCATATTTTCGCATGCAGAAAATGGGGGAGGTTGGAGGGGGTATGAACTCCTTAACCCGTACGGCGTATTCTTCACTATAATGGAAGTATTACAAAAGGAGCGTCCATTATGGCTGAAGATTCCCGCTCGAATGTCCCCTACGGCGCTTTCACGGCGCTGATCATCTTCCTGGCTGGTATTCTGGCTCTCATTCTGCGCAGCCGGCGCTGGCCAACATACGGTGTGCATCTACCGCCGTCCACGGTGAATGAGGACAAAACACCGGTCCGCGCCATTCTCTTACCGGAAACGATGCCGACTGGCACCTTACCCGCTCCGGATGACCTGACCGTGATCGAGGGTATTGGCCCGAAGATTGCGGCTGTACTCAAAGCTGCTGGTATTCACCGCCTGGAACAGTTAGCGAAGGCCGCCCCGGACGAGCTCAAACGCTTGCTGACAGCCGCTGGCAACCGCATTGCCAACCCTGCAACCTGGCCTGAGCAGGCCAAATTAGCCGCAGCCGGAAAGTATGATGCCCTGCGAGCCCTGCAAGCGAAACTCAGGGCTGGGCGGCGGACTGCCTAGCGCACCCAACCTCGTCTCAGGTTTGTGCTGCGTACGGTCTGGGCCTTTGCGACCATTTCATGCAGGGAACGGGTAAAGGGTGGGTAAGCGATTCCCTGTTCAGTGATGATTGCGGAAATGTATTCTGCCGGGGTGACGTCGAAGGCTGGATTGTAGGCTGGCGCGCCTCTGGGGGCGATCCATTCAGCTCCGATCTTCGTGATTTCTTCAGCACTGCGTTCCTCGATGGGAATAGCGGCGCCGTCCGACGTATTGAGATCGATGGTCGAGGTCGGACCGACGACATAGAATGGCACCTGGTGGGCCCTGGCGACAATCGCCAGATTGTAAGTGCCAATTTTATTGGCCGTGTCGCCGTTGGCTGCAATCCGGTCACAACCAACCGTCACTGCGTTGACCCCGCAGTGCTTGAGCACATGCCCGGACGCGCCGTCAGCAATGATCTTATATGGAATGCCAAGCTGCTCCAGTTCCCAGGCGGTCAGGCGGGCTCCCTGCAAACGGGGGCGGGTTTCATCGACATAGACCATTACTTTCTTGCCGTGTTCATGCGCGGCGCGGATGACACCCAAAGCCGTACCGTAATCCACGGTGGCTAGCGCGCCGGTATTGCAATGGTGTAAAAAAGTAACGGTTTCAGGCCATAAAGGCAAAGCATTCTGTCCGATCTGGATATTATTTCGGATCTCTTCATTCGCGATTGCATGCGCTTCGGCCACGACCGCGCGACGCACTGTGTCGACATCCGGCAAACTGGGGATATGAGCGCTTTTCAAAACACGCTGAACCGCCCAGGCAAGGTTTACCGCCGTTGGGCGGGCTGCAATGAGCATTTTTCCAGCTTCGCCAATAGCGTCCCGAATTTCATTCAAACTACGGAAGGGTTTACCCGCCTCGAGCGCCAGCCCGTAGGCAGCAGCCGCGCCGATGGCCGGGGCGCCGCGGATGGTCATCTCCTGAATCGCTGAGACGACCTGGCTCACATCCTGCAGCGTGACATAAACCGTCTCATGGGGTAAAAGGCGCTGATCCAAAAGGATCAAGCGGTTATTTTTCCATTCGATTGCACGGTAAGGGGGCATATTAGGTTCTCGCATTCTCGAAATTTGGCCGGTAATAGCCAGTGTCCATGTGAATGGCCTGAAAGTTGCACAATAAAAGCTAGTTTACCAGTTTCATGCATAAAGTGGGAAACCTTCATGGCTGACACTACTGCCCCTCATCACAACGCACAATTCACCTCGAAAGATCGTGTACGTATTCCGCTGCGCGTAAAGATTACCGTACCCTACCTGCTGTTGGCGATCGGCCTGGCGGTAGGGGCTGCATATGTGGTCATGCGGATCGTATTCGATACCACCGATGAACGGCTTTCGAACCAGTTGATCGAGACCGAAAAACTAAGTTCCGAGTGGATGGTACGAGAGGAAAACCGCTTGCTAAAAACTTTGCGGATGCTTTCCTTTACCGAGGGCATGGACAGTGCGGTAAAGGCCAGAGATTTGCAGCGCTTAAGCGACCTTGCAATTGGCGTTGCCGCTGCCCAGGGTGAGGAGCAGGTGATTATCCTGGATAAGACAGGGGCGGTGGTTCTTGAACTGCATAAAGAGGGCAGGACATCTTCGGCCAACTATTTAATCGAGAAAGGGAACGGGACTGATTTTGCTGCGCTTCCCTTTGTGAAGCAGGTGCTGGCTGGTGAGCTGGATGAGGTTGGCGATAAATTCAGTGGTGTAGCCTATCACGACAACGACTACTATTTTTATATTTCCGGACCGCTGCGGGATTCTCGTCAGCAAATGGTCGGTGTTACGCTGGTGGGCAAATCACTGCACAGTATCGTAGTTCAACTGCGAGAGGAAATCCTGGCGCAGGTGACGTTGTATGACACCTCCGGCAAGATCCTGGCGACCACCTTGTCCGCGCCGCAATCCTTATCAGCAGAACTGGCTGAGGAAATCATTGCGGGTAAAGAGACCTCGAGCCTTAAACGCCAGCAGAGTGGCCAGCGAACGTTCAACATTCTAGATTTGAAATACACCGAACTTGTCGGCGTCTGGCAGATACGTAACAGTAATGTGATTGGCCTGCTTGGCGCATCGATGATCAACAACTACTGGGTAACCACCAGTACGCTAACCAGAGTTCAAGTAGGTGGCCTGGTCACACTGTTGATTCTCCTGGTTTTTGTGGTCGGAGTGGAAATTGCAGACCGTATCACCTATCCGTTAAAGAGTCTGGTGGTGGCCTCATCGCAGGTGGCAGCGGGTAATTTGAACGTCCGATTGCCTACGGGTGGGAATGATGAGGTAGCGTATCTGACGGAAACGTTCAATATCATGGTCGCCAATCTTAACCAGTCACGGCTGGATCTGATCCGGGCATACGATGAAACCATTACCGGGTGGGCGACCATGCTTGACCAGCGCGACCATGACACGGAAGGTCACACCCGGCGAGTAACTGAATTAACCCTTGAAGTTACACGCCAATTTAACCTTTCAGAGGATGAAATCGTGCAGGTGCGGCGCGGGGCGCTGCTGCATGATATTGGCAAAATGAGCGTCCCAGACCAGATATTAAAGAAACCAGGCAAGCTGACACCTGAAGAGTTGGTAATTATGCGTATGCACCCTAAAGTGGCGCATGATGTTTTATACCCAATCGAATATCTGCGACCTGCACTGGATATCCCCTACTCACATCATGAGCGTTGGGATGGCAGCGGTTATCCCCGCGGGCTGCAGAGGGAAGAGATCCCGCTGGCGGCGCGCATATTCTCTGTGATTGATGTGTGGGATGCCATGACCTCAGACAGGTCATACCGCCCCGCCATGGATCCTCAGGAAGTCATTGATTATCTCTTCCAACAGCGTGGAATCATGTTCGACCCGCAGGTCGTTGAGATCTTCTGGGATGTCATTAGCAAGACCCATCCCGATCTGGCAAGACCCATATGCCCGCCAGACACGGATAATCTTGAAGGAATCCATGAGCCCTTTTCCAGAGATTGAAGCACCCGATACTGCATCTCACCGGGCGCGGCGCTATTTGGGGTTGGTAATCCTTCTCCTTTTTATAACCGCCGTCATCGGGATTCTGATACTGGCATTTCTGACCATGCCAGGCAGCGATCATGTATTTTTCGGCGTGCGGGTTTTATCTAAATCTTCAGCCGACTACTCCTTCGATGAAGCCCCATTGATTGCACCCATTTTACCTGGGATTTTAGATGATTTATGGCGGGATAATGGTTTCCTTAATCCGGATCGGGCTTTTGGTAAGACGCCGTTGGCGGTTGGCTTATTTGTCCCTACCCAGCGAGATGATCCGGATGTGATCAAAACGGGTTTTGCTGCAACGGCTTTCCCGCCCCCCGGTTTGACTCCGGCAGAACAAACGAATCCACACCCCACGCCGACGCAGAGGGCAACATTGCCGCCTACCGGTCTCCCGACAAACCAGCAACCCACTGCAACCAATAAATCGCCGACATCGCTTGCTCCAACAGCCACAAGCCGAACGCCAACAGCAACTGCGCCGACAGTTACACCGATAACCTCGAAACCGACCTCCCTGGTGCCTACAGCTACGCCAAAATTGCCTCAGCCTACGACCCAGGCGCCAACCGTTACGCAGAATCCCCATAAGCCAACGGCTGCGCTAAAAACCCCCAAGCCAACGAATGTGGCGCCGACTGATAAGCCGAAAACTCCCAAGCCTACAAAACCGGCGCCGACGGCTACCCCGGAAACGCCCATACCAACTACCCTGGCGTCGACACCAACGCCGGAAATGCCCACGCCTACGAACATTGCGCCGACCGACACCCCCAAAAACCCTAAACCGACCAAACCGGGCGTCAATGGAACGACGCCCACCACCGCAGCCTCTACCCCAACGATTGCACCCACGCCTGTGCCTACCGCGGGCAGCGCAGGGCTGACTGGTATTATCACGACATGGGGTCCCCCGACCAAGGTTTCGTCTCCCTTCGCAGAGCCCAGTTCCGCACCCGTGCTGGATTTATTTGTAACCCCCATGCCGCCCCGGCACCTGATTACGCCCCTCTTGTCCGCGATATGTCTCCGGGCAGGGTTCGCTGACCAGGTTTGTACAGTCGAGACATTCTGAAACGATTGGATTGTTTGCCGGAAGTGCGGGTAATTATTACAAACGGTGGGGTGGTTTTTGCCTGGTAACCAATGCAGGGTTGCGCTGCTCACCCAACCCCCGCCCCCGGTGGGCAGCAAATTTTTTAGAGAAAAAAGGCCGTTATCGTAAAAAATAGTTCCAAAGCTCCGGGCCTGCGATGGTCATCCATCAAGAGCCGCTGATTACTGTAAATAAGGGTTATATTCTTTTTCGTCTGCCACGGTGGTCTCTGGGCCGTGACCAGAAAGCAGGCGAGTTTCCAGCGGCAGCGTGAAGATCTGGTTGTAGATGCTGCGCAGCAATTGGGTCGTGTTCCCGCCCTTTAAATCGGTGCGCCCGACTCCATTCTTGAAAATGAGGTCGCCAACCAGGACAGCACTGGCCTGAGGCAGGTAAAACACGACATGACCCGGAGAATGACCGGGGGTGTGCCGTACTTCCACCTGCTCCGCGCCAATGGATAACAGTTGACCATGCTCAAAAAAGAGGGTTGGTTCCGGCAAGTCGGGCACAACCACGCCGAACAGGCTGGCTCCCCCACCGCTGTGGAACAGATCCAGGTCGAGCGGGTGCAGGCCGATGGGCAAGGGAGGATTTGCCAGACGGGTGAACTCGGCAGCACCAGCCGTATGGTCGAAATGAGCGTGAGTCAGCCATACCTGGGTGATATTCCACCCAGCTTTCTGGACAGCTTCGATAACGTGCCGGCTGTCGAAGGTTGGGTCGACCACCACGGCCTGCCCGGAGGTGGGTTCAACGATCACATAGGTGTTGTTGGCCAGTGGACCAAGCGTGTAGGCATAAATTTCAAGGGCCATAAAGATCATTCCTCGAGGCTGAAGTTACAGGATGGTCAGTTCGCGCGGAAAATCGGTCAGGCTGGTTGCACCGTCAGCGGTGACGACCATATCATCTTCGATGCGCACGCCGCCTTTGCCGGGCAGGTAAATACCCGGTTCCACGGTATAAACCATCCCTTCCTGCAAGAGAAGATCGTTTTCCGCGAACATGTACGGCGCTTCGTGACCTTCCATGCCCAAACCGTGGCCGGTACGGTGGGTGAAAAAGAGACCGTAATCGCCGCGTTGAATGACACCACGGGCAGCATGATCGACGTCGCCGGCGCGCAGACCCGGACGCCCGGCTGCCTGCCCGGTGGCATTGGCTTCTTTGACCAGTTGATAGATCTGACGCAATTCGTCGGAAAGCTGGCCAACGCCAAAGGTGCGGGTAATATCGGATGCATAGCCGTGGTAGGAAGCGCCCCAGTCGAAAAGCAGTAAATCACCCCTCTCCACTTTGCGGTCGCTCGGTACAGCATGGGGGTTGGCGCTGTTTGGACCGCTGGCGACAATGGGAGCGAAGGGCAATTCAGAGTCTGAGCCAGCGCGCAATAGTTGGACCGCCAGTTCCGCTGCCAGCTCGCGTTCGGTCACGCCAGGTTTCGCCATTGGCAATGTGGCGGTCAGAGCTTTTTGAGCGATAACGGCTGCTTGCCGCATTGCAGCAATTTCTTCCGCATCTTTTTGAATGCGCAACTGGCTGAAAACGCCTTCTCCAGAGACAAAAATTGCTTTTGGAGCGGCATGATTCAGGTAAGAGAGTTCCAAAAAGCGCAGTCGGGTAGGTTCCACGCCGACGCGTTTTCCATCCAGCTGAAGCGCCGTAGCAGCCTGCGTAAACACCTTGCCCCAGGTCTGCAAGTTATCGCCGAACGCAAAGGGGGTCAATGGCAGGCGCGAGGATGTCACTTTAGGCAATTCCAGTTCGGGCATGACCAGCGCCGGGGTAGCCGGTGGCGCCAGCAGCAGCACGGTCGGTCGTTCCATCAGGTGAAAATTGAGCCCGGTCAGGTAAAACAGGCTGGGCCCCGGGTTTATGGCTATCGCATCCAGTCCGGAAGAAGACATCAACTGATACAGGCGTTCAAGACGGTCAGCGGTCATGGGTGATTCTCCTGCGCGAATTATACGCCTAATCCTGGCGTGAAGTGGCTGGCTGGCTGCCGGGCAGCGCTGAATTTGGCAGTCCTGTTAGGAAAACTTTAAAAGTGAACTCAACCAAACTTCAAAAGTGAACCATGGGATTTACCTAAACTTGAACCAAACCTTAAAAGTGAACCGTTTTCCCGAGGGAATCAGCAGGTAAAGTGACCAT
>Ga0265292_1000270_pt1 | contig 87393 bp, 92 predicted proteins | sample Munlanlewell296A_FD_189080 | JGI IMG/M metagenome (GOLD analysis project Ga0265292, IMG submission 189080) | Leachate microbial communities from a municipal landfill in Southern Ontario, Canada - Leachate well 296A | ecosystem: Engineered > Solid waste > Landfill > Unclassified | place: Canada...
CGCGTCAGGCTGCACTCGTCGCTGGGGTACATGTCGCCGGAGAGCTACGAAGCAAGGAGGAGGCGACTGGACGCAACGGGAACGGAAGCGGCATAGTCAATGTGTTCGTCGAATCGGGGGAACGCCACAGACGTCCGGCAGGGTTGAAGAGATAACGCACCTGATCTCGGCGCAACAACTCAAACCCGTCAGCAGTCTGAGTGAGGGTTGACCGCGCACCCGCGGCCGGAACGTATGATCCATCGCTCTGGCGAGAATAATTCACCAGTTGTTCGTCCTCGCCTTGAAGCGTCATGTCGCCATCTGCTCCAGCGATCAGCCGCACCTCGTAGCTGTGCGTCCAACCGGGACCAAGCGAACCAGCGGACCCCCCATCGGAGCGATAGGTTCGGACGAACTCAAAAGGGATCCCGATACCCGGAAGCGCAACGTCTGTCTGGCGATGCTCGTAAGCGCCGGTGGCCGTGTTGACCGGGTCACTCATGCAGGTAGAGGGGTTCACTGCATGCGCCCCACCAGCGCAACCCCGTGTCTGCCCGGATGGGATGACGGGCCGGTCGGTCGCCCAGAGTAGGTCGCTCTTCCCAGCTCCCTGGTCAACCGAGACCCACACGTCTACCGGAGCGTGCTGCACCCCATCGTGCCGCTGCGTAGTCCAGAAGACTCCATTTCCCGAGGACGCGGGATGCACGAGGAACGCAGTTGGGACCGACCAACCCACCGAGGACGAAAGGGCGTGACGTGACTCAACCGCAACCGCCAGACCTCCGGCAAACGACATGCCATAGACGTGCAACCGATCATCGGTGCCGATCGTAAACCCCCGTGGGTCCGATAGCGCCGCAGGAAAGGCCTCGCCTTGCACGATCGGAGTCCAGGTCTCCCCGCTGTCTGTGGAACGCGCAACCCACAAGCCTCCGCCCGAGGAGCCCGAGGCGATCCATAGTTCGCTCGTCGAGCCGGAACGGGTGAAGATGCTGGGAACGCGCGGAGAATACGGAGGTTGAGGAAGAGACGGCGGCTGCGCAACAGGTGCGAGCGAACGCGTTGTCGAGTCCCACCGAGCGTACTCCCCGGACGCCTTCAGGAAATGGATCATGCCTCCCGCAACGATCGTCTTCCACGGCTGGGTGAGTGCTGGAACCGTCCCAGCGTTCGTCCACGACGACCCCTCGTCCGACGAGTAGGACACATGGCCGTCCTCTTCCACGATGACGAGCAAGGAACCCACCAACACGAGTTCTGACGGCGTCGCCCATTGTGAAGTGTGCCCGGGATTGAACGCGATAGGGCCGTACCAGCCACCTGACACGTAGGAATAGACCTCGATCTCCCTCTTCTCAGCCGGAGGGGAGCCTCGAGCGGCGGCAAAGACCCGCCCGCCCTCCGAGATCGCAATCACCGGAGCCGTCACCCAACCCCGGCCGCCGATGTTCTCCCATTCGACCCCATTGTTGGAGCGAACTACTACCCACGCGCCTCCCGTCTTGGCAACGACAGCGCGCCAGCCGCCATTTGGACTCACAACTACATTGCGGACCACAGTCGAGGACGCGCCCGCTAGCACCAGTCCCCGCGTCGCGGTTGTCCAGGTTGCACCCGGCTCAGACGGAATCCCGTCACCTTGAATGTGGTAGATATCACTGCCCGTGCCGCGCGGTACAGAGACCCAAACGTCGACAGGCTCGGCCGGGTACACCCCCTGGACCCGGTACGGGGTCGCAACTCCCGTATTCTCCCCCGCGGTCGAATCGCAGCCTGTATTCAAGGTTGCGAGCGTGGCGACCTTCGACCAGTCAAACGCCGTGGAGAGCGCGTGGCTGGACTCCTTTAGCGTCAGCGTTCCCTCGGCACAAGAGACGCCGTATGCATGCAGACGAGCATCGCTGCCCATAACCAGCCAGTCCGCGGGTTCGGCCACGTTGTGAGTGCTCATTGGGGGCAGCGCCGCGGGCATCGGCGCCGCTGATAGGACGGAAACCCACGTCAATCCATAATCGCCCGAAACCGACAGGTAAAGACCCTTGCCGCGGTCGGTCGCCGCCGCCCACATCTGGCCGGGGATGCCCGGTCGCGGAAACACGGCAACGGACTCGATCCAACTCGGCATCGCGAACTCCGGGTCCGCCGAGTGGGCAATCGTGCGCGTGGGAATGTGCCAGCGATCCAGGCCTCTGCCTCGTACCGCATACAGAAACTCCCCGTATACGAATGCCCGGTGGGGAAGGGCAGCTTTCGTGAGCGCGAGCCCACCACCGTCGCTCCAAGTGTCCCCATCGTCCTCTGAGTAATAGAGCGTGCCCGACCGTTGCACTGCGAAGATCATGGAACCGTCCGTTACAAGATCCGTAGTACTTGCCCCGACATCAGCCGTGAACTGATCGAACGTCACCGGTCCCAACCACTGGCCGGAGACGTACTTGAAGAACTGCGACGGCGGATAGTAGGGGTGCTCAGGCTCGGGTCGAACAACATAGACTTCCCCCGTGTCTGACACCGCCAACGGTTTGCATCCGGCACTCCCGCCGGAAGGAAGTTCGATTTCGATGTTGCTCCAGCCGCCTCCGTTTGAGCGCAGGATCCGCGTCACTCCCCCGGGTCTCGCACATAGGGCCGTCCAGCTGCCGGATGGACTCGTTGCAACGCCGTAGGCAATGTTCCAGTGCGAATCAGCTTGAACGAGTTCCGCTGACGAAGCGACAGCAATGCCATCCATCCGGACGACACCGATGAGGGCGAGAATGAGGAGAATCACCAACCCGCGGGACCCCAAACGTCCGCCGTCTCGCGCCGTCCCATTCCAGACAAGGCACCCGCTGTTCACCATGACAGCCCCCCACGGTCCGATGGCACCACACAGCTTCAGCGATTCTCCCATTGCTTCATAGGCTCGTCAAAGACACAGAGGATGCGCGCATGGTTCAGAGTCCTTGTGGTGCGCGATCATCGACGCGCTCCCGATGCCGACACGCGGCCTTACACACCCTCACCCGTCACCGCGCACTCGCCCCGCTCGGCTTGCTCCAGGGCACCGCGATACACCGCGATGATCGCCGGGGAGAGCCGCAAGTCGTTGTGGTAGGTGTACGGGAACGTCAGGTTGTCGGCACCGGCGAGCGCGGGGCTCTGCGCGTAGAGCGGACCGGCATACGCAGGGTCACCGACGCCGGTCCCGTCGTAGATCGTCGTCCAGCAGGCCGGTGCATAGGTCTCGTCGGAACCGTCGGGGCCGTTTAGATCCTGGAGCCACGCGGTGCCGGCGGCGATCTCGTCGCAGGACATAACCTGCCCCTCGGATCCGGGCGGACAGAACGTCGTGCCGTGGTTGCCGCCGGCGATGCCGACGAAGGCCACAAGATCTGCTCTCAACTCAGGGTGGACCTTCAGCGTTCGGCGCGCGAGCGTCACGCCTAGCGAATGCGCAACGATCGAGAACCCGTCGGAACCCGTGTACGCGCGCACGGCCATGATGAACTCGTACATGTCCGGGACGTTGACCTCGTTCGCGGTGACCCAGGTCGATCCATCCCAGCCCATCTCCTTGTGCTCGGCGTCGCGCTGGGGGTTCGCCGTGAACAGCGCGGTGCCGTTGTTTCCGCCGAGACCGTTGTAGGACGGCGCGTACATCTCTTGGTCGGTCCAGCCGGCTGCGCGGAACTCATCGCGGACCGGATACCAGTCGGCGGCGTCCACGTTGTTGCCGTGCACGAAGATCACCGGAACGTGCGCGCGCGCCCCGCCCTTCCCGACGCCGCCCCAGCCGCCGAGTCGGAAGCCCCACTCGGAGTCGTTCAGCGCGGGGAAATCATCCGCGAATGCCACCTTCGCCGGGCCCTGCGGGCGGGTGTGGCCGACCTGGTCGGCGCGCGCGCCCGACATCGCCGCCAGCGACAACAGCGCGATTCCCAGCGTCAGTATCCGTTTCATCGTTCTCCGCCTTTCGTCACCGCGTTGACGAATCCCTCGACCAGCGCGTTGAAGCGTTCGGGGTACTCGACGAAGAACAGATGTCCACCGGACATCTCGACGAGGGAAGCGCCGGGGACGGCGCCGGCGAGCAACTTGGAGTTGCGCGGATCGACCACGACGTCCTCGGTTCCAGTCACAACAAGCGCTTGAGCCTTCACTCCACCGAGGCGCTCCGAGGAGTCGAATGCCGCCCCGGCCGCGGCCTGCGCCTGCCACGCCGCAAGCGGCTGCGCGGTCGTCACGCGGTACTGCATGATCCGCTCGACCACATCGGGACGCGACGCAACGAACGATGGCGACAGCGCGTTCTCGACGAACGCGCGCAGGCGTTCGTCGGCGGACATCTCCGCCGCGCGCTGAATGAGCGACACGGTTTGCTCCGGCATCGGGAAGCACTGCGGCCCCCCGAACGTCGTGCAGGCAAGCACTAGGCGCGCCACGCGCTCGGGCCGGCCGATTGCGATTTCCTGAGCGATGAGGCCACCGAGAGACGCGCCGACGACGTGCGCGCGCTCGACCCCGAGCGCGTCCAGCAGGCCGACGGCGTCACCGGCCATCTGCTCGACGGTGTACGGTCCCGGCGGCGCGTCGGACCCGCCGACGCCGCGGTTGTCGAAGGTGATAACGCGGAAGGCGCGCGCCAGATCCTCGACCTGCCAGGCCCACCCCCAGCGCGCGTACCCGAGGCCTTGCACCAGCAGCAGCCAATCCCCCGAGTCCCCGTGCACTTCGTACTCGATCGAAACGTCGCCGGTCTGCGCGCGCGCCACGACTATCCCCTCCCCCAGCGGATCACGCTCGCCGCCCAGGTGTAGCCGGTCCCAGCGGCAAGCAGCATCACAACATCGCCGTCTGCGAGCATCCCCCGGTCGCGCGCCACCGCGAGTCCGTACAGCGGATCCACCGCGCTCATGTGCCCGTTGTGATCCAGGTACACCGCGCGCTCTGGCGAGAGGCCGAGTTCCAGCAGGATCGCTTCGTGGATCGAGCGCTTCATGTGGATCGGCAACACCAGGCTTACGTCCGACAGATCCAAGCCGCTGCGCTCGGCCGCCTCGCGCGCGACGCGCACGAAGTTCTTGGTAGACACGGGGTCCAGGCGGCGCTTCATCTCTGCGGGATCCGATACGTCCAGGAAATGCATGCGCGCGTCCACCGTCTCGTGGCTCGCCGGGTGCGCGCTGCCGCCGCCGGGCACGCGCACGAACTCGGCGAAAGACCCATCGGTGTACAGGCTCGATCCGAGCACATGATTGCGGTCGTGGCCGCGGCGCATCAGCACGGCAACAGCGCCGTCGCCGAAGGTGAACATGAAGCGCGCGCGCGGGTTGTCGAAGTCGATGAGGTGCGACTCCTTCGCGGCCCCGACGAGCAAGACCGATCGAAGGTTCTCGTCGGCCGCGAGCATGTCCGAGACGACCTTCACGGCAACCGGCGCGCCGGCCGAGACGTTCACCATCTCGAGCGCGAAGCCGTCGAGCCCTAGAGCGTGCTGAATCCGCGGAGCTGCCTGCCAGACCGCGTAATCCTTCCAGTGCGAGCCGAAGTAGACAACGGCGTCGATCTCGGCGGGGTCGTTGCGCGCGAGCACCGGGCGCGCGGCCGAGATGCACATGTCCGAGCAATGCTCATCGGGCCCTGCGATGTGCTTTCCCACGAGTCCGAACCGCTCGATGATCACGTCCTCGGGAATGCCGCTTGGAGCCGACATCTCGGCGGCGGTCATGAAATCCGGTGGCGCATACGCTTCGACATCGACGATTCCCACGGGCGTTCGCGTCATCAGGATCCTCCATAAAGCGCGCGCAATTCGGGTTTGAGGATCTTGCCGGTCGGGTTCCTCGGCAAGGTCTGGGCAAACACGGCGCGCGCGGGAACTTTGAACTTCGCGAGTCTTGCCGCACAGAACGCGCGGAGATCTTCCTCGGACGGGCGCGCGCCGGCGCGCGCCACCACGATCGCAAGCCCGACCTCGCCCCACCGTTCGTCGGACACTCCGATCACCGCGGCGTCGGCTACATCCGGGTGCTCGCCGAGCACCTTCTCCACCTCGGCGGGATAGACGTTCTCGCCGCCCGAGATGAACATGTCCTTCACTCGGTCGACGACGAACACATAGCCCTCATCGTCGATACGCCCGACGTCGCCCGTGTGCAGCCATCCGCCGCGGAGGGTCTCGGCGGTTTCGTCGGGGCGGCGCCAGTAGCCCTTCATGACCGACGGCCCGCGAACCAAGATCTCGCCGGTCTCCCCTGCGGCAACGGGTTCGCCGTCGAAACCGGCGACGCGTACGTCGGCGAAGAAGTACGGACGCCCGGCGGCGCCGGCCTTGCGTTCGGCGTCCTCGGAAGGAACGATCAAGCAATTGGGCGCTGCTTCGGTGAGGCCGTAGCCCTGAACGAAATGCAGCCCGCGCTCCTGGTAGCGGCGAATCAGCGGCACGGCGAGCGGCGCTCCGCCGCACACGCACACGCGCAACGACGAAAGATCCGCTGCGCCGAACCCCGGCTGGTCGGCGAGCATCTGGTAGACGGTCGGCACGCCCATCATGCTCGTGATCCGCCGCGTCGCGATCAGATCGAGCGCGCGCGCGGCGTCGAACGCGGGTTCCAGCACGACGGTCCCGCCCCTCCACCACACCGCGAGCGTGTTGACGTTCCACCCGCCGACGTGGAACAGGGGCAGCACGACAAGCGAACGTTCGTCTCCGGTGAGGTCGAGCGCGAGCGCCATGTTGAGGTTGGTCCAGAAGAAGTTCCCGTGCGTGAGCATCGCGCCCTTCGGGCGGCCGGTCGTGCCCGAGGTGTAGAAGATCGCGAGCACGTCGTCGCTCGCGCAGTCCTCGGGCGCGCGCACCGGCGCGGCCGCAGCGAGGGCAGCTTCGTACGAGGGATCGTCGGCCTCTCCCACCGCAAGAACCGCGTGCAGCGCGACTTGTGGACGGAAGGACTTGACCACGTCGGCGCGCGCCGCGTCGTACACCAGAACCGATGCCCCGGAGTCGTCCAGCATGAACTGCAACTCGGCCGCCGCAAGCCGCGTGGAAAGCGGGACCAGAATCGCTCCCAGGCGCGCGCACGCGAAGAACACCTCGACGTACTCGCGACCGGCCTCCAGATAAGCGGCGACGCGATCGCCCGGACCGACCCCCGCCGCGGCCAGGGCGTTCGCGCACCGCGCCGCGCGCGCGTCCAACTCGGCGTAGGTGATGCGCGCATCGCCGGTCTCCAGAGCGACCCGAGCCGGCGTCATCTCCGCGCGGCGCGGAAGCCAGAATCCGATGCTTCGAAACGCGAAGGTCACCTCTTGAGCCTCCAGGCCTTTCCAAGGAGCATGCCCGCAACGATGAGGCCGGCAGCCCCCAGCAAGACCCACCCAACGGAAGCGGCTCTCAGTCCCGTCGCTGGAAGCGTTGCGCCCGGGATCCGGCTCGCATGAAAGCCGAGGACCTCGCTACGCCGCGCCTTGCGCCGCACGAGAGGCAGGAACCGCGAGAAGGCGTCGGGCCCACGTGCGGTCATGAAGTGCAGCGATCCGGGAATCTCGAGGTTCTCGGCTCCATCGAGCTGAGGGCTACGGGCATCGACCGCGAGAAAGAAGTGATCCGCAACACCCGTGCAGTCGCAGATCGTCACGAAGCGGATCGCGCCGGGCGTCTCGTCGGCGTTCAACTCGGCCAGCCATGCGCTGCCCGGCTCCATCTCGTCGCACCCCTTGATGCTGCCCGAGCCCCGGCAGGTCGTCGTGCCGTGGTTCGCGCCCGACGCGAAGATCGCGTCCTCGACGTGCGCGACCAGATCGGGCTGCTCGTACAGCGCGCGACGGACGACGGTCACGCCGAGGGAATGCGCGACGACGTCCACCGTGCGCGCGCCCGTGTAATCCAGCACCACGCGCATGAAGGCAGCGAAATCGGCAACGTTGATCTGGTTGTAGGTTTGGCACAGATTCGATCCGCACCTCTGCCCGTTGTAGGACAGCGCCCACAGCTCCTGATCGGAATACCCTGCAGCCCGGAATCGCGCACGCACGTTGACCGCCACCGAGGTCTCGTTGTCCAGGTCCCAGAAGCTCGCGTCCTCGCCGTTGCCGTGGACGAAGATCACCGGGGTGCGGGCAAGGGGCGCGCGCCTGCGGATCCCACCCCACCCGCCGATCGGATACCCCCAGTCGGCGTCAAGGAGCACCGGGAAGTCCTTGGGGAACTCCGCAATCGCCGCGCAGCACGACCAGTCCGGGTGACCGGCACCCGCGGGCTCGGCCACGGCCGGAGCGGCGGGAACGGCCGCGCACGCCGCGAGCAGCGTGACCAAAAGGCGCCGGCCCACACCCGCTCCTAGAACCCGGCAACGCAGGTTGAGATCTGCTTCCAGGCTTGCGTGTCTCCGCGATCGAAGGTCTGCCACAAGTTCGTCAGATACCCACCGACTCGGTGCTTGGGATCTCGCGAGAAGTCGAGGGTACAGTTGGGCGGCTCGGCTCCCTTGTAGCCGGACAACATCATCCCGGCGATCTTGTTTCGGTTGCAGTCCTTGCCGCAGTCGAGCAGCATCCTGTGGAAGGCTTTCATCGCAATCCACTGGATCCAGTCGATGTCGTTCGGATCACTCTTGTTCCAGTACTTCTTGTAGTAGGACTGCATCCGCGTGTACTCGGCCGACCATGAGTACTTCGTCTGCGGGTCATACACCGGCGACGCCGATAGTCCCAGAGACGGGGGGAAGCTCTGCATCACCTGGCCGACCGTCTCGGTGAGCAGGTTGAACCCCCAGCCGACCATCATCGGGTGCCACTGCTGGCCGTCGGCCTCGGTGACGAAACGCGACCACGCGACCACGTTCGTGTTGATGAAGGCAACCTCCACCCCGGCGTCCTTGAGACCGACGACGTGCTGGGTGAGAACCTGGTTGTTGTCGGCAATCTCGTAACGTGGAATGGCTGCCGAATAGCCGAGCTTGCGAAGTTCCGAAGTGAAACTATCGGCGCCGCCCTTCCATCCGTCGCTGGAAACGGTCAGGATGCCGATCTTCTTGCCCTTGGCCTTCTTCAGAACCATCTGCGCGAACAACTTGCCCATGTGCTCGACGCTGGGCGCGGCACCGAAGGAGTACTTGAGATTCGAGGTGCCCTTCTCGGTGGCAAAACCGTGGATGTACAACTCTTTGTTCTGCTCGGCGAGCGAGCGGAACGTCGGAGTCTGGTCGAACCCGATGCCGCCGATCATGATCGCCGGCTTGCGGTCCTGGCATGCGGTGAAAGCTTTCGGCGTGTTGTTGGGGTTGTACCCGTCGTCCTCGTAGTGGAACTCGACGGAGCGGCCGTAGACGCCACCCATCTCTTCATTCACCATTCGCCAGTAGGTTTGCTCGAGTTGCGCGGGATCGTTGCCGAACACCGAAGCGAGCGTCAGTCCCGCGTGGGCGCACAGCATGATCTTGTTCTTGGTGATCCCTTGAGTGATCGCCGCGCCGGTGAACAGATTCGCCTCGGGAACTCCGCTCTTCGACGTCGGCGGCGTGACCACGATCTTCGGATCCCCTGAGCGCGTGGCGCGCCCGACCGGAGTGGCCGCCACGGCACTCGGCGTGATGGTCGCGCCCGTCGAGGGATCTATCGACGGGGAAGGCGCGTCAGACGCTGCCGTGTTCCCCGGCGTGGGATCTCCTCCGGAAGCCTTGGGCTGACCCGAGCAAGCCGTCGCCGTCAGCGCCAGCACAACCGCCGCCACGAACATCCGATCGCGGTACATGCGATCACCCCCTGTACACGGCTTTTTCGCCGCAGACCCTTGCACTTCCTGCCCGGACCCGATACAAAGCCATCACATGAATCACCTGTCATGTTGAGACTTGGAGCATTTGTATATGCCGCGCCCCTCGCTCGTCAAGAGCCCCGCACTCGATGCGCCGAGTTCGCCCCCAACCTCGCGCGGACGCAAGACGCGCGCGCGCGTTCTGGAAGCGGCCGAGATCGTCTTTGCCGAGCGCGGTTTCGACGAAGCATCGATCGTCCAGATCACCCAGCACGCCGGCGTCGCGATGGGCACCTTCTACTTGTACTTCCCCAGCAAACAAGCGGTGTTTGCCGAGTTGGTGCGCGATCTCAGCCACCGCCTTCGGGTCGAGATCGCGCGCGCGGTCGACGGCGCCACGACCCGAGCAGAGATCGAGCGCGAAGGCTTCCGCGCCTTCTTCGAGTTCACCAGGCGTCACCCGGGCCTGTATCGCATCATCCGCTCGGCCGAATTCGTCGATCGCGAGGTCTTCGAAGAGCACTACAACCGCCTGGCCGAGGGGTACGTCCACGGGCTGCAACGCGCGATCGACGCCGGCGAGTTCCGTGAGCAGAACCCGCTCGCGCTCGCCTACATGCTGATGGGAATCGCCGAGATGATCGGCATGCGCTGGATCCTGTGGCGTCCCGAGGGGCAGGTCCCCGAGGAGTTGCTCGACCAGGTGTCGGAGTTCCTGTTGCACGGCGCTGCCGCACCCCCGGCAAAGCGCGCCCCAAAGACACCCGCGAGGAAAGGGGCCCGGCGGGGATGACGCGCGCGCTGGTCATCGGCGTTTCCGTCGGCGCGATCTACGGAATGCTGGCGCTCGGCATCACGCTCGTCTACAAGACCACCCGCGTCCTTAACTTCGGCCTCGCCGAGATGGGAACCTTCGCCACCTACCTCACGTGGCAAGCAGTCGTACGCTGGCACTGGCCCTGGGTCGCGGGAGCGCCGCTCGCCGTCCTGATCGTGACGTTGATCGGACTGGCGTTTGAACGCTTCGTCGTGCGTCCCAACATCGACGCTTCGCGCGTGTCCCTGCTGATCGCAACGGTCGGTCTGAGTTTCTTGCTGTTCGGCCTCGAACTCGGTTTCTGGGGACCGAGCCCGCAGTTGCTGCCCTCCCCCTTCCGAGGGAGCGGGCCTGAAATCCTCGGCGTGTTCGTCCAACCGCTGCGGTTGTTCGCGCTCGGAACGACCGCGGTCGTCGGTATCGGTCTCATGCTGTTACTAAAGAGAACGACGTTCGGACTCGGCGTGCTGGCGGCCGCGCACGACCCGATCACCATCCGCCTGATGGGCGTGCGCTTGTCGCGGATCTCTATGTTCGCGTGGGGAACGTCGGCCGCGCTCGCAGCCGTGACCGGCATCGTGCTCTCTCCGGCGGTCGGAACCTTCTTCCCCTTCTCGCTCACGTTCTTCTTCCCACGCGCGCTCGCGGCCGCGCTCCTGGGCGGCCTCACCAGTCTGCCGGGCGCGTTCGTCGGAGGCGTCGCCATCGGCGTTCTGGAAGCATCCTTGCAGCAGGCGTTTCCGTCGACTTCGGGGATCGTCGAAGCGGGGCTCTTCGCGGTGGTGCTCTCGGTGCTGCTGCTGCGGCCGCAGGGACTGCTGGGGAAGGCCGCATGAAGTTGCGACGGTCGGCGCTGGTAGCGCTTGCGCTCATCGTGGCGCCGGTCCTGCTCGGCCGTGTCGCGCCGGGAGTCCTCAACAACGAACGATCCACCATCCTTGCGCTCGCGCTGGTCATGGCGATCGGCGCGCTCAGCCTGAACGTCTTGATGGGTTACACCGGGCAGATCTCTCTCGGACATGCGGCATTCATGGGTGTGGGAGCCTTCGCTACCGGATTGATCACCGGCAAGGCAGGACTCTCGTTCGCTCTCGGGCTCGCCGTCTCGGCAATCGCCGGTGCCGCCTTCGCGTTCTTGGTCGGCCTTCCGGCGCTGCGGATCCGCGGCCTGTCACTTGCGATCTCGACCATCGCGTTCGCCGAGATGATGGCGAGGCTGGTCTTCCCCGCGCGCGCCATCAGCGGCGGCCACGTCGGCCTCACGGTTCCGCGGCCGCGCTTCGGCTCCTTCGTCGTCGCCCGCAACTCCGACTACCTCGCGCTCGTCATCGCACTCGTGATCGTGGTGTGGATCATCGACCGCAATGTCACCGGAACGCGGCTCGGGCGCGCGCTTCACGGGATCCGCGAGGACGAGAACGTCGCGGCCTCCTTCGGCGTGGACGTTCCGCGCTTCAAGCTCACCGCGTTCGTGCTTGCCGGGACACTCGCCGGTGTCGCCGGCGCGCTGCACGCTCCCCTGCTCTCGCTCGCACAGTCCGAGGCGTACACGCTGCAGTTGTCGCTGCAGTTCGTGATCATCGTCGTGGTCGGCGGCCTCGGATCGCGCGTCGGAGTGATGGTCGCCGCGATCTTCTTCGGCGTCCTGCCGGAGGTCTTCGGTTTCTTGCAGGCATGGCAGTTCGCCGTGGGCGCCGGACTACTCGTCTACACGCTCGCGCGCCATCCCGGCGGCATCGCGCAAGCGTTGCGCGAATCGGCCGAGCGCAAGCGTCGTCCCGACGAGGAGGACGACACCGACCGCGGCCTGCCCGATCTGCCGCACGTAAGCGTCGGGCGCGCGCGCCCCGAGTCTCCCGCCGACGGCGTGCTGCTGCGCGCGCGCGACGTCTCGGTTCGCTTCGGAGGGCTGCAGGCACTCGACGGCGCCGAGATCGCAGTCCGCGAGAACTCCATCGCCGGCTTGATCGGACCTAATGGGGCAGGAAAGACCACGTTTTTCAACGTGCTTTCGGGCTTCCAGCCGCACGAGCGCGGACGCGTTGAGTTCCTCGGGCGCGATGTCACCGCACTCGGTCCGCACCGGCGCGCCGCAATGGGCGTCGGACGCACCTTCCAACTCGCCGGGCTCGCGCGCAACCTCTCGGTCGAAGAGAACTTCCTTTTGGCGCAGCACTCTCTGGCCGGCTACGGCGCGATCGAAGCAATCGTTCGCTCGCCGCGCGCGCGCCGCGAGGAGGCCGCGATGCGTCGGCGCGCGCGCGAGGCGCTGGTCGCACTCGGCTTCGAGCGCTACGCCGAGCGCGCGGTGAGCACACTCTCGGGCGGCCAGCAGCGCCTGGTTGAACTCGGATGCGCGCTGGTCACCGGACCCTCGCTCCTGCTGCTCGACGAACCGTCGGCGGGCCTTAGCCCCGCCGCAACCGAGAGCCTCGCGGAGCGACTTCGCACCGTGCGCGACGAACACGGTGTGACCATCTTGTTGATCGAGCACCACATCCCGCTCGTCGCCGCCGTGTGCGACGAAGTCACCGTGTTCAACCTCGGAACCCTGCTCGCCTCGGGCCCCACCGCCGACGTGATCGGCAATCCCGCCGTCATCGCAGCCTACTTGGGTGAGGACGCGGCGGCGGACGAGGAGGCGGTGAAATGACCGTCGAAAACCCGATGCTGGAAGTGCGCGGTCTGGTCTCCGGATTCGGCCACAACACCGTTCTGCACGGCGTGAACCTCACCGTCGGGCGTGGTGAGTTCGCCGCGCTGCTCGGACTCAACGGCGCCGGCAAGTCGGTCACGCTCAAGAACATCTCGGGTTTGCTCACCCCCTGGAAGGGCTCGGTCATCCTCGACGGGCGCGACATCACCAAGCTCGACCCGGAAGACCGCGTGCTCGCCGGACTTGGTCACGTCCCCCAGGGACGCCAGGTATTCCCGCACCTGTCGGTGGCCGAGAACCTGCGCCTCGGCGGCGCGACCGTTCGCGACCGCGCGCGCTACAACGACGCGCTGGCGCGCGTATACGAGTCGTTCCCGCGCTTGGGCGAGCGCCGCGCGCAACTCGCCGGAACGCTCTCCGGCGGAGAGCAAGCCATGCTCGCGGTCGGGCGCGCGCTCATGCCCTCGCCGCGCCTGGTGCTGATCGACGAGCCGTCGGCCGGCCTGTCCCCCATCGCGCTCGCGGAGTTGCTGGGAATCATCCGCGAGGTCAACCGCACCGGGGTGACCGTGCTGATGGTCGAGCAAAACACAACGTTTACCTTGCGGATCGCAGACACCATCCATGTGATGCAGAAAGGAAGCATCGTGCTGTCATCGGCCGTGTCTGAGTTGTCGGACCCGAACGAACTGCTCGCGCACCTCGGCGTCGGCGCGCTCATGCGCGACCGCATCGCGCGCGAAGTTGCCGCGCGCCGCGGCGCGTCTTCCTGAGTCCCTACGCGCGCGCCGTCGACGGTATCGGCATGCCGCACCTCAAGGGACCACCACGCCGACCGAATTGGATCTCCAGCCGTCACCCCGGAATGCGGCTGCGCGCGACGGCCCGACGGCAACCCACGAACCGCTGACCAGATAACGTCCGGACGGCAAGGAGCCGCCGCCACAGACCGATCCGTCCCACGCGACCTCAGCGGAGCCCTCCTCCCCCGCGCGTAGCACCGCCACCCATGCCGGATGATCGAACTCGCGTCCGAAGGCCCACCGCCACACGACGCCGGAGGCATCCTCCACCCAGAAATCGAACTCCTGCTCGCCCTGTTGGTAGGCCAAGTCTGTAGTCCCGCGGTTTCGCGCCGTGAGTCGAAATACCCAGTTGCCGGAATCCCCTTGGACATCCAACCGCACCTCGACATCCTTGGGAGCCTTGCCGGCGCGTCCGGGCGATCCACAATCGATGGTCCGGCCAACCGAAGACAGGAGCCCGCGCGACGCATCCACCCTCGGCTCCTCAGTACCACGACCTCCGGATGAGCAGCCGGAGCCGACGAGAAGAACCAGAGCCAAGCCTGCGGCACCAAGTCGCCCGAGAGACGCACCGAACAGCCAAGAACTCACAGAATCGTCCACGTTCCACCCCGTTCGCGAGATCAGACTTAGGGCCACGCGCGGCAGTTCCCGGGGCGAGGCATGAGCCCGTCCGCTTCAGGACGCGGTCTACTCCAGGACTCACACCGACCACACGCGACGTTCTCCCAGCGCGGGTATCCCGCCGCCCCGTGCCATCCACGCAAACCCCCGGCGAGCCCCAGACCACTGGACACAAGGCATCCGACCCGAGCGCGCAGGTCACGAGTCCGCGCTCCGAACGCTCAGCAGCTTCCAGCTGCGCATGTGTTCAACGGTCCGAGTTCTGTCGATAGCTGGATGTTGCCGATCGCCGAGAAATACGAAGTATTCCAGTCGTTCTTGGGGCCGCCCCAGAGAATCCCTTTCAGGTTGACGTCTCCGACCGGCAGTCCCTCCCGCGCGATCATCGCGCTCCCGCTATCGCCATTGTAGGAAAACGCATTCGTCACGTACTGACAGAGCAGCGTGATGTTCGTCTCGTCAACATTGATGTCAAGGCATGTGCCCGTGACTGTTCCACTCGAGTAGCCGCTACTCGCACCGACTTTGGCAATTCCGCGTCCCGAGATCGGAGCAGTCTCACCCTTAACCGTGTACTTGCTCGTCCCGTTCCACGCGGGGACCGGGGGCGGGTCACCGGTTGTCGAAGACGCGGATGCGATCTTGCCTTGCTCAACGGTGGCCGTGGGTTGCAGGCTGAAGAAGGCCGAGTCGCTGTATCGACACACTCGCCCTGTTGGGCATCCCATGATCCCTGCGGCGAATTCCGGATCGCGCTCCTCAGTCCCGACCCACACAGCCACAACTGGTTGCCCCATAACCGTGCCCTCTTCGCCACCCCACGTGTCTGTACAGTGGGAGTTGGTCACGAAACCCTGCATGGTGCCCATCTTCGCGTTAAACCCTAGGGTGCACCACCCCCACAGGGTCTCAATCTTCAAACCCCCCACCATTGGCCGATGATAATCCTGAAGATTGCTGCGAAACTGAGGTCGCCTGCCCCGAGCCAGTTTGATCGCGCCTGTCGGAATCCCGACCTCAGCAAGCCTGGCCTCAATCGCAGCCACCTGCTCTGGGGTGCCGTCCACTTCGATGCGGACGACATTGTCGCGCTCTGCCACATCAGTCGATACCGCCCCCGGCATCGACAGGACTTCCTGGGTCGCGCGGGCTTGCCATGTCTTCAACTCCTCAAAGCGGTATGTGCTGGCGACCCCAATGACGGAAAACGTACGTAGGTCCCCGACGACATCGAACAGCGCGTCCGCTGCCTGGATGGCAAGGGCTCGATCCCCGCCGACAACGCCGACATATACCCTGTGTAACGCCTCATCTACAAAGGCGCCTGCAAACTCGGGCACCTGGTGCGAAACCTCGAGGAACACGCCATCGCCAACTGCGGTCACCGATGTTGTTGGGGTGTCCGGTGACGATTCGCTCACCGCGGGAAGAATAAGAAGAAGCACTGTCATCGCGGAGACAAGGATTCGGCTCATCACGCGTCCCCCTTGGGATCGGCAACAGACAGGCAGGCGTTCCGTCCCGGTCGACGCTTTCGGATGCCGAGGATGGATGAGTGGGCCGACGCCAGGACAAAAGAGTAAATAACACACACACACACACTGTCAAGGGCCCGACGAGGGGCTCGCGAACAACGCGATTCGCTGCTCGTAGGGAGGCCTACGCGCGCGCCGCGCGCGCGACGTTGTCGATCAGCATGGCCACGGTCATTGGGCCGACTCCGCCGGGGACAGGAGTGATCGCGCTCGCGATCTCGGACACCGGCCCGAAGTCCACGTCGCCGATCAAGCCGGCGCGCGTCGGCGAACGAAGAACAGCCAAACCCAGTACATCGTTACGCCGAAGCCCGGCGCCAGCAGAATGAGGACGACCCACACCCAAACCCGCGCGCGCGCGGCGTGAACGAGCGACGCGATCGTCACCGACAGCAGGATCAGCGGCAGGACTACGGCCAGGCCACCTCGCCACGGATCCGACGAGGGGGCCCGCGTGACCTGCGCCCACAGAACTAGCGCGACCACCGATCCGCAAACCCCGGGTTGAATACCCGAACTCCAGAGGTTCTCATGGGCAGACTTCCTACGACACGGCTTCCGCTCGGGCTCGCATAGATCGGAATCGACGCTGCGTCCCTTCCCGGGCCAAGGGGATCGGCATTCAGGTCATTCTTGTCGACATAGCCGATCGTCTCGCCGTTGGGACCCACCACGCCGATACGGGCCGGCATCTTCGAGAAATCACCCCGCCCGTCGGCGTCCACCCAAGAGGGCCTTGGTGGGGCGGACCCCGTATCCGTCACAGATGACACAGCGAAGATGCCGCTGAGCACAACGACGATCCCGAGAACGGTCCCGCGCCTGGATGAGGCTCGCATCTCCATCCCCTCCTTGGCTCCGTCATGTCGACGGTGTCAACCGCCGCGTCACCGCCCGACTCCCGCGAGAATATTGATGCGGTGAATATCAATCAAGGGAGCCGCAACCCATGGCCCCGTTACGCGCGCGCCGCGCGCGCGACGTTGTCGATCAGCATGGCCACAGTCATTGGGCCGACTCCGCCGGGGACCGGAGTGATCGCGCTCGCAATCTCGGACACCGGCCCGAAGTCCACGTCGCCGATCAGGCCGCCTTCGGGGCCTTTGTTGGTTCCGACGTCGATCACGACGGCGCCGGGCTTCACCATGTCCGCGGTGAGGGCCTTCGCGTGGCCCGCAGCGACAACGATGATGTCGGCCTCGCGCGTGTGGGAGCCGATGTCGCGCGTGCCGGTGTGGCACAACGTGACGGTCGCGTTCAGGCCCGGGCCCTTCTGTGACAACAGGATCGACAGCGGACGTCCCACCAAGTTCGAGCGCCCCACCACGACCACGTGACGGCCTTCGACATCGACTTCGCCGCGGTGCAACAACTCGACCACACCTGCCGGGGTTGCGGGAACGAAACGCGGCCGCCCCATGGCGAGCAGTCCCTGGTTCTCGGGGTGCAATCCGTCCACGTCCTTGGACGGCAGGATCGCGCACTGGATCTCGAAGGGGTCCGCGTCACACACCTTCGGAAGCGGCAGTTGCACGATGATGCCGTGCACGTTCGGGTCGGCGTTCAGTTCATCGACCGCGCGCAGGATCTCGTCTCGCTTGGCGTCTGCCGGAAGAACGCGGTCGAACGCGACCATACCGGCGGCAACCGCAGCCTTGTTCTTCATGCGCACATAGGTGGCGGATGCCGGATCCTCGCCGATGAGCAAGTCCACGAAACCCGGAGTCACACCGGCGCGCGCCACGCGTTCGGCGACCTCGGCGCGCACCTGCGCGGCGATCGCCTTTCCGTCGATTATTCGCGCTGCCATCAGCCGTGCCGGAAGTGACGGGTGCCGGTGAAGACCATCGGGATGCCGTGCTCGTTCGCCGCGGCGATGACCTCGTCGTCGCGAACCGAGCCGCCCGGCTGGATCACCGCGGCGGCGCCCGCGGCGGCTCCGACATCGAGTCCGTCGCGGAAGGGGAAGAACGCGTCGGAGGCCATGACCGAGCCGCGCGCGCGATCCCCTGCCTTGCGCGCGGCGATCTCGGCCGCGTCCACTCGGCTCACTTGGCCGGCGCCGATCCCAACCGTCGCGCCGTCGGACGCAAGCACGATCGCGTTGGAGCGAACGTGTTTGCACGCGCGCCAGGCGAACAACAGGTCGCGCCACTGATCTTCGGTGGGCTCGGCGCGCGTCACCACGGTCATGTCGGCGCGGTCGTCGGCTGCGGTGTCGGGATCCTGAACCAAGAACCCACCCGAGATCCGGCGGAACGCGCGCTCGACCGGCGGCGTCGCGTCCAGCACCAACAAACGAAGGTTCTTTCGCTCCTGAAGCACCGCGATGGCACCCGCCTCGAATCCCGGCGCGACGATGCACTCGGTGAAGATCTCGGCGAGCATGCGCGCGGCGTCCTCGGTGACGGCGCGGTTGAAGGCGACCACGCTGCCGAAGGCCGACAGGCGATCGCAGTCCAGCGCGCGCGCGTATGCCTGCGCAACGTCGGCGCCGATCGCCAAGCCGCACGGAACCGCGTGCTTGATGATCGCGCACGCCGGCTCGGCGAAATCGAAGGCGGCGCCGAGGGCGGAGTCCAGGTCGAGGTAGTTGTTGAAGGAGAGTTCCTTGCCGTGGAGCTGGCGCGCGCGCGCCAGCGTCCCCGCTGCGGCGTCCTGCTCGACGTACAACGCGCCGCGCTGGTGGGGGTTCTCGCCGTAGCGCAGCAACTCGCCTGAGCGCTCAAGCGCAACGCTGATGCGCTCGGGGAACTCGATGTCTTGCTGCATCCAGGACGAGATCGCGGCGTCGTAGGACGCCGTCAAGGTGAAGGCCTCGGCCGCAAGCGCGCGCCGCGTAGTCGCAGTCAAACCGCCGAGACGGCGGATCTCGTCGGCGACGACCGCGTAGCGCCGCGGGTCCACCACGATGCCGACGCCGGAGTTGTTCTTCGCCGTCGCGCGCACCATCGCGGGACCGCCGATGTCGATCTGCTCGATCACCTCCGGCCACTCCTTGCCGGCCGCGACGGCCTCGCGGAACGGATACAAGTTCACCACCACGAGGTCGATCGGATCGATCCCGGCTTCGGCCAACTGACGCATGTGTTCAGGGTCGGCGCGGTTCGCGAGGATCCCGCCGTGGATGCGCGGGTGAAGGGTCTTAACTCGGCCGCCGAGCATCTCGGGGAATCCGGTGACTTCGGCAACCGGCGTGGTGGTCACGCCGTTCTCAGCGAGGTGCCGGGCGGTGGAGTCGGTGGCGATGATTTTGATCCCAAGGTCGGCGAGATCGCGACAGAACTCGGCGAGGCCGGTGCGGTCAGAAACGGAGACCAGGGCGGTTTTCACAGGCACGGTATCGGGCATGTCGCCACTCTACCGGATGGGCGAAGAGCCCCTACAGGCGCCGCACGCGCCTTCCTTCGACCTCGAGGCGACCTTCGGCAAACAGCCGTATCGCCTCGGGATACAGACGCTGTTCGACCGCCTTTATGCGCTCGTGAAGCATCTCTTCGGTGTCGCTCTCTTCGACGACCACGGCCTCCTGAAGAATGATCGGGCCGTGGTCCACTTCCTCGTCAACGAAGTGGATGGTCGTGCCGGTGATCTTGACTCCCCACTCCATCGCCTCGCGCACGCCGTGCGCGCCGGGGAAGGACGGAAGCAACGCCGGGTGGCTGTTCATCGAGGGGACGCCGAGAGTTCGGAAGTAGATCGGTGAGAGGATCCGCATGAAGCCCGCCTGGATCGCGAGGTCGATGCCGCGCTCGCCCTCGGCGCGCGCGATCGCTTCGGAGAACTCCTCGCGCGAAGCGAAGTCCTTGAAGTCGAACACGAGCACCTCGACGCCTGCGGCCTGCGCGCGCTCGATCGCCTTGACGCCGGGCCTGTCGGTCACCACGAGCGCAACCTCGTAGTGGTCGTCCTGGCCGTCCAGGATCGCCTGAAGCAGCGACCCGGTTCCCGAGGCAAGTACCGCGACACGCAATCTCTTCACGCGCGCAATGCTACCCGGTCGGCGCAGCACGGCCCGGCGGAGGTCTACCATGACGGCGATGGCACGCCCGATCGACTTCTCGGCACTCACGCGCGCGGAACGGCTCGTGCTCGCCTCGGGCGCACTCGGCCTCGTCAACGGGATGATCCCTTGGTGGTACCGAGCCACGACCTCGCAGGGCACCTTCACCTACAACTCCGGATTGCGCGGATGGGGAGTCGTGGCGGTCCTTGCCGGGGCCGCTGCGGTCCTCGGTGCGCTGGCGCGCGGCTGGATCTGGCCGCGCTCCGCCCCCCGCCACGACGGCACCGCGTACCTCGTGCTTGCAGCCGTCGCGCTCGCGGCGCTGTCGGGAGAAGTGGGCGCGCGCGGAGCGTGGATCGGCGTCTGGGTCGCCCTCGCCCTCGCGTTCGCCCTGGGCGCCGCCGCCCTAGCCCGCCGCGCCGAACGCCGCCGCGGCTGGAGCTGAACTAAGAAACCCGGCGCTCGAGGCGCTCGGCGATCCAGACCTTGATCACCGACTGTCGAGTTACTCCAAGACGCTTCGCCTCACGGTCGAGCGACTCGATCATCCAGGACGGGAAGTCCACGTTCACGCGTCGCTGCTCCTCCCCCGGCCTGCGAGCCTTGGACAGGTCGAGGTCGGCGGTGACGTCCTCGCCTTTGTCGAACTTACGGTCGAGGTTCTTCGCCTTCATAGATCGCCACCTCCTCAGCGCGCGCCCTGCGGACCGAAATCAACCTCACCCTTTGGTCGCGGTCAGTGCAGATCGCCGACCAATGCTGTCCGGCAATCTGCCCAATGACGACGTACCGGGGTTCGTCTTCCGTACGAGCCGGGATCTCGACGCGCATCTCGTCAGTCCAGATCGCCTGCGCATCGACGAAGTCGATGCCGTGCTTAGCCTTGTTCGTCTCGCTCTTGCGCCGATCGAACTCGAACTCCACACCCTTGAACTCCACGCCCAGCCCCTGGTCTCCTCAGTATAGAAACTATACCGTTCCGACGTCTAGATGACCAGAGACAGCTCGGATCCGGGTCGCCGCGCACCGGTTCCCGCTCCGACCCCGCAGGGACCCTGAAAATCCCACACTCAATGTTCGTTTTTCATGGTACACTGTGACCATGATCGAGCGGTCGCAGTGGCTGGCGGAGTTGAAGGCCGCTCTGCGGCGAAGCCGAGTTGTTGCCCTCATCGGCCCACGTCAGTCCGGCAAGACCACCCTTGCGCGCGCCCTCGTATCACCCGACTCTCCGAACTACTTCGATTTGGAGGATCCCCGCAGTCTCGCGCGTCTCAACGAACCGATGACCGCCCTCGCACCGCTCAAGGGAACAGTCGTCATCGACGAGATCCAGCGACGGCCGGAGTTGTTCCCCGTACTGCGCGTACTTGCCGACCGACACCCACTCCCTGCGCGGGTTCTCATTCTCGGCAGCGCAAGTCCTCCGCTGCTTCGCCAGTCCTCGGAAACGCTCGCCGGACGCCTCGAGACACTGACGCTCGCGGGGTTCGCGCTGGAGGAACTCGGCGCGGGGGTCCTTCGCAAACACTGGAGGCGAGGAGCATTTCCCCCCGCATACCTCGCTCGTTCCGAAAAGGCGAGCCTGATCTGGCGCGAGCAGTTCATCCACACCTTCCTCGAGCGCGACGTCCCGCAACTCGGCATCACCATCCCCTCGGCCACGCTTCATCGGTTCTGGACGATGCTGGCGCACTACCACGGAGGGGTCTGGAACGCAGCAGCCTTTGCTCGCTCCCTCGGAGTCGCCGAGCCCACAGCGCGACGCTACCTGGATCTCCTCTCCGGGCTGTTCATGGTGCGGCAACTTCAGCCCTGGCACGAGAACTTGAAGAAGCGCCAGGTCAAGTCGCCGAAGGTGTACGTGCGCGATAGCGGTCTGCTTCACGCTCTCCTCGGTCTGACGACCGAGCATGACGTCATGATGCATCCGAAGGTCGGTGCCTCATGGGAAGGCTACGCCCTCGAAGAGACGCTGAAAGCCGTGCGACCGGAGGCCGCCCACTTCTGGGCCACACACACAGGCGCCGAACTCGATCTTCTGCTGGTCAAGAACGGAAGGCGCTACGGCGTGGAGTTCAAGCTCCAGGATGCCCCCCGCGTGACGCCCTCGATGCGGATCGCGATCAGCGATCTTCAGCTGACTCGGCTGACGGTGCTGTACCCGGGAGACCAGTCCTACGAGCTCGATTCTCGCATCGCCGTTGTCCCTCTTGCGCATCTGGCAACGGCCGGAGCCGCCGCGGTGACGAAGAAACCGACACCGCGCAAAGCGGCGACCTGACCCCACCGGACCCCTGGCAACAGGGTGGTTTCTAGCAGCTGCCTTCGTAGTGGAGATTGTGCTGTTGCTGAACGCCGATCCCCACCCCGACTCCCCCAACCCCGACGAAGTAGGGAACACGGCTCTCGTTGTTGGCTCGGTTGGGGTCGCTGCCCGAGAAGACTGACGCGTGAACCCAGACGTCTCCAACGACCCCAACGGCGTTCCAGACGAAATCGCATCGCCGGGCACCACCTGGATCCAACGCAACGGACACCTCGGCAAGGTCAACGCGGTAGTCCGAATCCGGCTGCGTGACCCACACCCTTAGTCGCGCCTCATCCGGTCCCGTCCCACGATTTGAAACGTCCACGTGGATTCGCCGACTCAACCCTGTTCCAACCGGCAGAGACATCACCCCGGTTCGGAGAACCTCCTCCTTCACAACCACGCGATCCACTCCGAAATCCGGCCACGGGACGGCAATCATGACAATGTCGATGTTGCCCGTCTCTTCCCCGAGGGCTACGTGTACGGGTGTCGCTCGAACAGCGGACGTCTCCCCCTCGTACCACTGGTCGTAGTGGGCGTAGTCGTAGCAGTCATAGAAGTAGACCGTGTATTCGCCGGCAGGAAGACCCCCGATCTCGTATCCGCCGCCGGTGTCGGTAAACGTGACGCCGCCCATGGGCTTCCCGTCCATTGAGAAGACGTGCACGCAGATGGCTTGCAGGGCAGAACCGATCTGATCGACGACCTCGCCCGATATCGATCCGCCGAACACCATTTGGGCATCGACACGGACTCCACCACCGGCGGGCACCGAGACGGGATCGGCAAAACCGCGGCTGGGCTTGCCCGAACCCCATTCCTCCAGATAGCGCGTGTAGTACCGACAGTCCGTGAACTGGACCTTGTATGTCCCCGGATCGACGTCCTTGAGCACATACCAGCCCCTATCGTCTGTCCAGGCCTGATAGGTCGGAACTGTCGCATCGTCGGCCCACGCCGACACGCAAATGTCCTTCAGCGCACCGACTTTGCCGGTGACGCCGCCATAGATGTTCCCAACGTCCTGCGCGCGCGCAGGGAGAGCGACGGTCAGCGCAAGCAGTGCGACGGTCGCTCCAATACGGAATCCCTTGGTCATGCTCTCTTTCTTCGCCGATCGAACCCCGAAACCCTGCTATCTCCCATGCGACGTCCCATCAAACCCGCGGGGAACTCTACGGGCTCTCGACCCGCGGGCGCCGGCCTAATTGGCAGACAAGAAACTCGTCCTGTTCGTCGCGCGATTGGAGCTCAAACCGCAACTGGACGCAATGACGGTGACGAGCGCGCCACCGACCATTACGCCGATCCGATTCCGGAGACCCCCCACGGCCGACAGTTTAGATCTTCCCATCACGTACGCCGCAGACCTGCTTTGTTCTTACCTTGCGGCGAGCCGAATGCTGTTGCCCCCGCCCGCCGAAGCGCTGATACCGGCCGCAATGGCGCTCAAGCCCCGTTCTTGGCTGGTCTGGTCCGGTGCGCGCGCCCGCGGCCTCGAGGGCTACTAACGAGCACCGCCGGACCCTCTTCGTGGCCCACATAGGGAACGGCGCTTTCCTGAACGATGCGCGCGACCTCGACCCGCTCCCGATCGCGCTCCAGGCGCGCGGCCATGCGACGCACTTCGAGAGCTCCGTTGACGGCCGCCAGGAAATCGGCTCCTTTGCCGGCCGGGAGTCCCTCACCGAGCGACGCGGCGAACCAACGAGTCACGTCGGACCACCGCCAAATGCGCCCTCGGGACTTGAGGTGCGATATCGGGGACGGGAACCCACCCGGGCCGCGCTCGCCGGCTATCAGAAGTCGTACGCTCTCGCGGGTCCGGCCGGTTCGCTCGGCGATGTCCGCAGCCGTCACGAGATCCTCAGGCTCCACCCGGATCACTCGCAGACCGGGAACGGCCGACTCGACTGCCCGCTTCGCCGATCCGACGGCTTCGGCCAACGAGCGAGACCGCCGCGTGAAATCGGCGTACTGGCATCCGTCCACTTCCCCGAACGTTGCGTCACCGCAACCGGCATCAAAGAGAGCGTCAACCGCCGCGTCACTGAGCGCGTCCGCGCCCTCCAAAACCAAGGTGAACTCGTAGGTGGCCATCTCGCTATCTCCTGCCCGCCGCGACGCATCGTGCTTCACCCCAGCGATGTCCCGAAGCGCGCGGACTCACCCACCAGCCGCGCGACTCCGCAAACCGCAAAGCCGCCTCAACCTCCTTCTTGGGATGGCGCGCGCGCACCCGATCATCGCTCGCCCGTTGGCACTTGTCAACGGCTCGGCGCGGGCCCGTCTAACGCGTCGACAGGAAGTACGACCTCTGCACCCAAGGAAGCGAGAGGCTCTTCCTGGTGCCGGTCGTCAGATCAACTCGGAAAACGGGCCCGATGGCGGCCCACGGAGTCTCCCAGCAATCATCGACATTGCATGGACGGGTCTTCGTCAGCACCAGTTCGTCGTTCGACACCCACATCGCATCAACCGCATCATCGGCGACCTTCCGCTCGGTTCCGACCGCAAGATCGAAAACGTACGCTGCGGGGTGCTTGCCGGACGTGTCGTACGCCAAACGAGTCCCGTCGGGTGAGACCGAGGGCCGCATGGCGTCGTGACGGACCGCCAGAGTCTGCCTCGACCCAGTCACCGGATCGAACGAATACCACACGCGGCGGGAGTCCAGCTCGGGGGTGGCAAGCTTGTACGAGTCGCGATAGGTGCTTCGGTAGTAGATCCGGGATCCGTCTGGCGACCACGTGGCAAACGTGCCCTCCCCGGGCGGAGCAACATCGCTGCCGTCCGGTCGAACGACGAACATCGTGACCCCGGTGAGCCCGTCGTCGGAGTAGAGAATCTCCTGGACGAGAAGCATCCGCCCATCCGGCGACCAAGATGCTTCCGCATCCTCGTCCTCTGCCGACTCGCGCAGGGCAGCGTCTCCGAGAGCACCTAGCCGGTGCACCTTGCCGGTCGCACGGCAGTAGTGCATCGCCGTCAGCGCTACCGAGGACACGTCAACTTCCTGAGACTGAGACCGCGTGAGACTCAGTGCCGACCCGGTGGGATCCCACGCGCCGGGGGTGAAATCCCCTTCGAGCAGGACACGGCTCTTCCCGGTCCGCAGATCAATCTCTATAACCCGGGATTCGTCATAATCGCCCAGCCCGTAGCTGATCGTTTCCGGACCGGAGAAGTCGGCACCATTGACAGCGTGCTTCCCACCTCGCACCAGGCGCCGAGACTTGTCGGTCTTCATGTCGTAGATCCAGAGGTCGTTCGCATAGCCCACGCCGGTGGGCCGCGCAAAGAGGATCCGCTCGACGCCGCCGGGCGGACGGTCGATGGCAGCGCCGGGGACGACCGGACAGGGACCCACCGACGCTGCCGCGGATGGCGCAGGACTCGAAGACCCGATGGCGCTGTTCGTCGCGCGATTGAAACTCAAACCGCAACCGGATGCAATGACGGCGACGAGCGCGCCACCGACCATTACGCCGATCCGATTCCGGAGACCCCCCACGGTCGGAAGTATAGGGCGGCTCCCGGGGGCGCTCATCATCGGCGTGCACTGAGGACGGACGACGCATTGAAGTTCCACACTCGTCGGCACCGTGCCTCTATTTCTGGAGATGCTCCGCAGCGACAGAGGTAGGCTCTGCTCGGCCGTACGCAAGTCGAAGCGCTGGGATCAGCAATGATCGCGTGTGAGAGTGTCTCAAAGACGTACCGGATCCGAGACCGCCTCGGGTGGTTCCGGCGCGGTCCAGCGCGCGCCATCCCGGCGCTGCACGAGGTCTCGCTCAGCATCGAGCAAGGTGAGATCGTCGGGCTGCTCGGCCCGAACGGCGCCGGCAAGACCACCTTGCTGAAGATCTTGTGCACGCTGGTGCTTCCAGACGCCGGGCGCGCGCACGTCGGCGGCTTCGATGTCGCATGCGACGCGCGCGCGGCGCGCATGGCGATCGGGTTCGTTCCGGCGAGCGATCGCAGTCTGCACTGGAAGCTCACGGCCCGCGAGAACCTCGCGCTCTACGGCGGGCTCTACAACCTGTCCCGCTCCACCGTGCGCTCACGTTCGCATGGGACCCTAGCGAACGTCGGCCTCGCGGACTTCGTCGACGTCCCTGTCGAGAAGTTCTCAACCGGGATGCGCAAGCGCCTCATGCTCGCGCGCGCCTTGCTGCACAACCCGGCTGTGCTCCTTCTGGACGAACCGGGAAGCGGCCTGGACGTGCTCGGTAAGCGCGAGATGTGGACATCGCTGCGGCAAGCGGCCGCCGAGCACGGCGTCACCACGCTCATTGCGACGCACGACATGGAAGAGGCCGAAGTACTTCCCGAGCGACTGCTGCTCATCGATCGCGGAACTTTGCGCGCGGACGGGACGGCCACCGATCTGCGCCGGCGCGCAGGGCGGGAAGATCAAAGCCTCGGCGACGCATTCCTCGCTCTCACCGGAAGCTCACTTGAGGACTCCGAATGAGAGCTGTGCTTGCCCTGCTGCGCGCCGAGATGCTGCGCCGGCGCGCGTATCCGCTTCAGATCCTCGGCCTGACGCTCAGCCCCTTTCTTGTCGTCGGCCCGTTCGTGTTCGTCGGGACGATGTTCCCGGACCCGAAGGTGCGAACATCGGTCGCCGTGGGCACGATCCTTTGGTACTGGCTCTCGATGTTGTTCTGGGGAGTCGGTTTCGGAATCCGCGAAGAGATGGAAGAGGGCGTATTCGAGAGCATCGCGGCAACACCGGCGCGCCTCCAGTCGCTGCTGGCCGCCAAGGCGCTGGACGTCCTCGCCGGCAACATCTACTTGACTGTGTGCACCTTTGCGCTCCTTCGCTGGACGGCGAACGTGACGGTGGCCGTCCCGTGGAGCCGCATCGTGCCGGTAGTGATGGCGGCCGCGTTCGCGCTTTCGGCGCTCGCCGTGGCTTACGCGGCACTCGTTCTGGCTACCCGGCAGGCTTCTGGGATTGGATCCATGACGCAGCAAGCTCTCGGAGCGCTCTCCGGCATGACGGCGCCCGTCTCGACGCTCCCGCGCGCCGCCCGATGGGCAAGCGCAGCCGTGCCGCTCACGTACGCAATCCAGGGCGCGCGCGCGGCCCTGGAAGGACGATGGCCGTGGAGCGAAATAGCCGTCTTGGCGGCCTTCGGAACCGGGATGCTGGTAGTCGGTCTGGCGGTCTTTGCGCACGCCGAGCGGCGCGCGCGCACTACGGGAACGCTCGGGGAGTATTGATGGCGGCTTTTGAAGCGACGTTGCGAGGGTCGGCAGCCCTGGCTGCAGCATCGCTTCGCGGACGTTCTCGCTACCGGCTGGACTACATCACGTCCACCGTCGGTCCACTGCTGTGGGTTATCCCCGCGCTCCTCACGCTTCGCTTTGCTGAAAGCTTGGGAATGGGTGATGCGTTCAAGGATGCAACCGGGATCGCGCGTTCGCGCGCGCCGCTTTACTTCCTCGCCGGTGCCGTCTACTGGAACTACGTGGAGGGCGTCTGGAGCCTCGCCATGAACGTGCGCGGAGCGATGCGCAGCGGAACGCTCGAACCGCTTTGGTGCACGCCGGTCCCGCGCCTCGCGCTGGTTGCCGGCTGGTCGGCGGGAACCCTGGCCTCAATCACCCTGCAGTCGGCAATCGCGTTCGCCCTCCTCGCGATCGTGGGTGGAACGCCGCCGGTCGTTTCCTGGGTGGGGGTCGCTGCGCTGTTGGCGGGATCGGTGCTGGCCGCATACGGCTTCGCGTTCGTGTTGATCGGCCTCACTCTTCGTTTCCGAGATGCCGAATCGATCGTGAGCATGCTCGGGAACGCCGCTCCGCTTCTCGGGGGCGTCATCTTCCCCGTGGCGCTTCTGCCACTCCCCCTGCGCCTTCTCAGCTATCTCTTCCCATTCACCTACGGCGCAGACTTGCTCCGTTCGCTCTTGGCCGGAAGCCGCACACTGCTGCCCGCACACGTCGAGGTGCTGGTCCTGGCCGCCATGGCAGTCGTGCTCCCGGTGCTCGGCTGGTGGGGTCTGGTCCGGCTCGAGCGCGGTGCGCGCGCCCGCGGCCTCGAAGGCTACTAGCCGATTGCTCGACCGGTCATCGTTACGCAATGCGCGCGAACGACCGGAAAAGCAAGGACCTAACAAATAGCCTTTTCGGGGCATGGAATCGGCTTCGCACCGTGAAGAGAATGAGGCATGACCCAAGGACATAAGGCCTCACTCGAGCAGGAGATGAGCCTGCTGCTCGAACTCAGTCGCGACGTTTCGAGCACACTTGACCTACAGGCCGTCCTCGACAAGAGCCTTGCGTCGCTGCGGCGTCTGATCGTGTTCGACGGTGGGTCAATTCAGTTGGTTGTCGACGGCGCCTTGCAGTTGGCCGCCACCGACCCCCCCGCGCCCCCCGAGGCGTACGCAGTTCGGCTACCGCTCGGCCGCGGACTCGGCGGCCGAATCGCCGTCACTTGCGAACCGCTCTACTGTCCCGACGCGACCGCCGACGCGCGCGCCGACCCCGAAGGACTCGCCAAGGCGGCGACGGCCGGAATCCGCAGCTACTTCGGTGCACCCCTCATCGAGCACGGAGCAGCGATCGGCCTCGTTCAACTCGATTCGGGCACCGTCGATGCGTTCCCGGCAAACGCGCGCGCATTCGTACTGGCGTTCCTCCCCACGATCACCGCCGCCGTGCAAAACGCTCGACTGTTCAATCGCGAGGTCGAAACGCTCAACCTCCTTCGCGAAGCGGAGAACATCAAGAGCGACTTCCTCGCACTCGTGTCGCACGAATTGCGGACCCCGCTCACCGTGGTGATCGGGATAGCCGACACCCTCGCCGGGCACACGGCGGAGTTCGACGCCGACACGATCAAGGACCTCGCCCGACGGATCGGCCGAAACGGCCAGGTACTGATGCGCCTGATCGAGGATCTGCTCGACCTGTCCACGATCGAACGTGACGTGATGAACATTGAAGTAACCTCATTGGACGCAGAAGAGTTGATCCGTGAGGTCGCCGACGGCATCCACGCCGAACGCCCACTGCGCATCCGGATCGCGCCGGGATTGCCGCCGGTCCTGGCGGATGCCGACCGACTGACACAGGTGTTGCGAAACCTCCTCAGCAACGCGGTGAAGTTCTCACCGCCGGGCACGCCAATCGAGGTACACGCCGAGATGGAAGGCGATCGAGTCGCAGTGAGCGTTACGGATCATGGCCTCGGCATCCCCAAGGAGTTCCAGGAGCAAGTCTTCCAACGGTTCTTCCAGGTTGAGCGAACGACGACGCGCTCAGTCGGCGGAATAGGCATCGGGTTGTACCTCGTGCAACATCTATGCAAGCTCATGGGCGCTTCCGTGCGCATCGACAGCTCGCCGGGGCACGGCAGCACCTTCACCGTCGTGCTCGCGGCGGCTGCCAGCGGGGCCAACGCTCTGCTCGATGCATGAGCAGCCCTATCGAACCGGCCCGGGCGCCGGGACACCTCGGACGTTTCGCCTACTCCTTCGGCTGCGCGTCAACCCGATCCGATCATTCGATGACCATCCTGCCCGGAATCACTTCAGCCACGCGCTACGGCGCTCGATGCCTACGAGCGAGATGGGGTAATAGGGGAGGACTACCGTGCGTCGATTCATTTGCTTGTCCGCGCTTCTCACGTGCGCGCTGGTGTCGTTCGTTACCATTCCCGCGCGCGCATTGTCGCTGACGACTGTCGTCGTCACTTTCGACACCCGGCCGACCGCCGACATGCTCGCCGAGGTCTCCGGTGTCGCCGTTGCCGTCCACGGGTTCAAGCATCTGCCGGCCGCGGTCGCCGTCGTGGCGCCGGGCGACGCAGGCCTGCTGGCGAACCTGCCGAGCGTGCGCCGCGTGTATCCGAACCGGGCCTTCACGTACCTGCTGCGGCAATCGACGCGCACGGTCCGAGCAGACCAGGCATGGGACCTCGGGTACAACGGCGCGGGAATCGGGGTGGCGGTAATCGACGCCGGCGTCGATGGGTCGCGTCCCGATCTTTGCGCCGCGCCGCAATTCTGCACCGGCACGGCCGTCAAGACCGTGCAGAACGTGAAGTTCGTCGGACGCCAGGACCTCGGCGTGGATCCGGTGTTGGTCCTTGAGGACCAGATAAACACCGACACGTCTTCCGGACACGGTTCCCACGTTGCCGGGATCGTCGGCTCCTGGGGCGTCTCCAGCGCCTACGAAGACGGCAAGTACCGCGGCGTCGCGTGGGGCGCGGACATCATCGGGCTCGGAACCGGTGAAGTCGCCACCGTCGACAACGTTCTCGCAGCCTACGACTGGGTCATCGCACACAGAGACGAGTACAACATCCGGGTCATCAACAACTCGTGGGGCCCGGGCGCCGGCGCACCCTTCGACCCCGAGGATCCGGTCCAGCGCGCAACGACGGCCGCGCACGACGCGGGGATCGCCGTCGTTTTCGCGGCCGGCAACGAAGGCCCCACCACCGACACTCTCAATGCGTTCTCGGCGAACCCGGATGCGATTTCAGTCGCGGCCGGGATGAAGGGCGGCCAGATCGCGTTCTTCTCCTCGCGCGGCGTGCCCGGCAGTTCCTTCTGGCACCCGACGGTCACCGCACCCGGGTACTTCATCGCCTCGGTCCGTGCCTCGACGGGCTTCTACGGCGACGTCGCCGACGCAACTGCGGGACCCAACCCGGATCTCGTGACCCCGCCGGACGACGTCTACTACGCGACATCCAGCGGCACGTCCATGGCGGCACCCCACGTCGCCGGCATCGTCGCGCTGATGCAGCAGGCTTCGTTCCAGAGTCGCGGCGCCTACCTCACTCCCGACCAAATCAAGAACATCCTGCAGAACACCGCGGTTTCGAACGACCCGGCGCGCGGTTCCGGCGGTCTTCCCAACTACCAGCGGTACACCATGGGAGCCGGCTACGCGGATGCGCTTGCCGCCACGACCGCGGCAGCTGCGGGCACGATGACTTCGGCATACAACCCACACACCGTCTACGACGTCCGGACCTTCTCCGGCGACATCGGACCGTCGACGGTGTTCGGGGTGTCGCAATCCGTCACCTCGACCTTCCAGGTCAACGCCGGCGCGATCTCACTGGACGCGATGATCGACTGGTCGCAGAAGGCGAACGGCCTCGATTTGGAGCTATACAACCCGTCGGGTGCGCTCGCGCACTCCACGTTCCTTCAGTGCAACCCCGACGCAGAGCCGAACGGCTTCTCGTGGTTCTGCACCCAAACCGCGAACCAGCGCATCGTGATCACGGCACCGGCTCCCGGCACGTGGACGGCCGTCGCACGCGGAACGATCTCGGCCGTAGACACGGTCAGGGGCACGTGGTCCGCGGTCTACCCCGACACCACCACACTCCCACCCGCCCCGGCGCCGGCGTCGATCACAGTCGCTGCCTCGTCACCACCGGCGAGCACGACCGGTCAGAGCGCCGCGGGTCAAAGCGTCGCGTTCGTGGCCACCGTGCACGACGCGGCCGGCAATGCGCTGCCGAACGCACCGGTCGCATGGACGAGTTCGGGTGTGGGCCGAATCGAGTTTGGGGAGACCACGACGCACATCGACGGGACTGCCGACGCGTCTGCGCGAAGCGACGTTGCCGGTAGCCAGACGATCACGGCATCCTCCGGGGAAGCAAGGGACTCGGCGAACCTCACGTGGATCGGCGTGACGTTGCCCGGCACCACGAGCACGCCCGGCCGAGCGTCGGGCGGCGGTTGGATCCCCGGCGCCTCGTCACCCAAGAACACGTTTGGGTTCTGGTCCGAATACCGCGCCGAATGGACCGGCCCCCAAGGGGAAGTCTCGTTTAACGACCACGCCGATACAAAGGTGAAGGCGGCCGGCGTGAACCGACTCGAAATCACGGGGAGCACGGCAACGGTAACCGGCACGGCGACCGTCAACGGCAGTTCGGGTTATCGCTTCCAGCTCACCATCGCCGACGACGGGACACCCGGTCACGGCAGCGACACATTCGACCTCCGGCTGACCGCCGACCTGGACCCGCTGTGGACGTACCGGGCCACGGGAACGCTCCGGGGAGGCAATATCGTCGTGACGCGCGACTAGCCCTACAACTACGCCGGCACTCCGGCTCGTCGCATCCCCGCCACTCGCCGTCATCTCGCGGCGGGACCGGCGAGCGCGAGGTGCGGGGCGTATGTCCGGTCCAAACGGGCGTCACTGTGCACACGCGCCGGCCAGGTCTGGTCCAGAACCGCAGCGATGTGCTCGGCGGCGAGCGGCTTGCTCAGCAAGTAGCCCTGCGCGACGTCGCATCCCAGGGCGCTCAGTCGGTTCCACGCAAGCTCGGTCTCGACTCCCTCCGCAACGACGCGAAGACCGAGCGTCCGTCCAAGGTCGATGATCGAACGCACGATAACGGCGTCGTCCTCGTCGGCCGTCATGCCCATGACGAACGAGCGATCGATCTTGATCTCGTCTACAGGCAGTCGCTGCAGATACGACAGAGAGGAATACCCGGTGCCGAAGTCGTCGATCGAGATCGCAATCCCCATCGAACTCAACCGGGACAGGGTGCCGATCGATCGCGCCGGGTCGGTCATGATGTTCGTCTCGGTGACCTCGAGAGTGAGCGACGACGGATGAACTCCGGCGTCACGCAGGCGTCGCGCGATCTGATCCGGGAGCCCTTGATCCAGCAGCGTTCGTGCGGAGAGGTTGACGGCCACACTCAGGTGGCGCCCGGCCGCCGACCACTTGGCGGATTGGCGAAGCGCGGCATCGAGCACCCAGTAGGTCAACGGACCGATCAAGCCGGTCTGCTCGGCGAGCGGAATGAAGTCGTCCGGCGAGACGAGGCCGCGACGGGGATGATTCCAGCGCACGAGCGCTTCGACGCCGGTGACCACGCCGCTGTCGATATCGGCCTTCGGCTGGAAGAACAGCATCAGCTCGTCCGATTCGATCGCATGCCGCAACTCGCCGACCAGGGCCAGCCGCGCGGGACTGTAGGGGTCGCGCTCGGGCGCGTAGATCTGCGCGCCGGCCTGCTCGCCCTTCGCGAAGTACATGGCGACGTCGGCGCGCTGCATCAAGGTGTCGGAGTCCTCACCGTGTTCGGGATACAGCGCGATGCCGATGCTCGCGCCGACGGTGATCGTAACCTCCTGCAGAACGATGGGCTGCTCGAGTGTGGCGCGCACGGCCTCGGCGACGCGCAGAGCGTCGACGGTGTCGGAAAGCCTCGGCAGGACGACGGCGAACTCGTCGCCTCCCAGCCTGGCAACGGTGTCACCTTCTCGCAACGAACCACGCAACCGGCGCGCCATCTCCTGCAACAGCAGATCTCCGTTGTGATGGCCGAGTGTGTCGTTGACTTCCTTGAAACGATCCAGATCGATCATCATGATGGCGACTTGGTCTCCGGCGCGCGCGGCGGCCAGGACCGCTTGCCGCGTGCGATCACGGAGCAGCGTTCGATTAGGCAGGCCGGTCAGCGCGTCGTGAAGGGCTTGATGCTGGTTCTGCTCTGCCTGGATCTTGAGCCGATCCACGAGTTCGCCGTTGTGAACCATCGCGCTCGCGTGATTGGCAAACGTTTCGAAGAGCTTCAGGTCCTCGTGGTCGAAAGTGCCGACGTCCCCGAGGCGGTTGCGGACCATGATCGTTCCGGCAACCTTGTTCGCGACGTACAGCGGCGCCACCATCGCGTCGCGGATCCCCTGCGACTCGAAATGCTCACGGAGGCGCTCGTTCTTGATCGGGCGAGGTATCAGCACCGCCTGCGCTTCCGACGCAACACGCGCCCACACGCCCTCGCCGGGATCAGGCCGCGCGGGCTCGGTAACGACATCGCCACCGTCGGCCCGGACGTACGTGCTCGTCGCTTCATGCTCCTCGTTCGCAAAGGCGACAACCTCCGCCGATTCCGCATTGAACATCGCGCAGAGTTGCCGCAGTATCTCGGGGATGATGGAGCCCTCTTCGAGGGGCTTCTCGACGATGCGCGTCGAGTCGTAGAGAAGCTCGAGACTTCCGTACCGCTGCCGGGTCGTGACGTACGCGCGGTAGGTGACGATCATGACGGCGGCCGCGATCGTCAGCAGCCATGCCGCGCGCGAGTCGTGCCAGATCACCGTTGCAGCCAGAAGCGCAAGGCCGGTATTGGTCGCGGTGGCAACCAGCCCGAGTCCCGGGAGACCGCGAAGGGCATGCCACACCAATCGTCCTTCGAGCAGCGAAACCGCGAGAGTGATCATCAATGCCGACGCGAGATCGATCGTGAGCGTGGCGCCGAGCGCGGCCGCCCACCACCGGGGCCCGAGGGGCTCGGAGGCACTCGCGAAGCACTGGAAGACGACGACGGCCAGCGTGGTACCGATCGCGTACTGGCTCAGGTTGAAGACGAACTTGACCAGCGGTTGCCTGCGGTGGATCGCGAGCGCCACCGCTGATCCGGTGACGAGGGCCAAGATCAGCTCCGACGGCGGAGCGAAGAGCAATCCCAGGACGATCGGCAATTCGCTGATCGAGAACGAGTGCGTGTCCCTGCGGACGTGCACATGCACGGCGAAGATCTCAGCCAGGCAGAACATCGCCGCAAGGAGCGTCCAGTGGATCCGGACGGGGGCACCGACCGGCGCCAACCCGCGGGTAACCCACACGTAGCCGGCCGCGGCAAGACAAGCCAAGAGTACGTTCAGGATCCAGACCCGGCGCGAACCGCACATAACCTAATCCCAGCTCCTCGCGGACCAGCCCTCGTCGGACCACGACCGGCCCGACCAGGATCTGCCCGACCAGGATCTGCCCGACCAGGACCTGCCGGACCAGGTTCGGCCGTCCCAGGTGTTGTCCGACCACGTGCGGCCCGACCACGTGCGGCCGGCGAAATCGTTCGCCGTCCAAGTCGCTCCCGCCCAGTCGACGGTGCGCCAGACGCCACCCACCCACGTGACGCCTCGCAGGAACTGGTCGGTCCACGCCACGGCATCCCAGCCGACGCCGAAGAGGTCCTGCTCCCCGGTCAGTGCGACCGTGCCGTCCACGATGCGCAGTGAGCCGCGCGCCGCCTCAAGCGACCCAAGTCCCGTCGCGGGAACAAAGAGCTGCTTGGTCAGCAGCGCCGAAGGCGTCGTCTTGCCGAGCGCGACCTTGAGGTCGAGTGCACCCGCGCCTTGCGCCGCAACGGTTGCGCTCGGGATCTTCGTCGCCGATTGCCTCAATAGGGCCTTGATTTGATCCGGCGAGATGGTGGGCCGCTGTTGGAGGATCAAGGCTGCGGCGCCGGAAACGACGGCGGTCGCTTGTGAAGATCCGCTGCCTCGGAAGAACCGCCCACCGACGCGCGCAGATGGGAAGAGCTGGTCGATGTCCGATGCCGGGACGCGCAGTGACGCGACCGAAGTCCCCGGAGCAACGACGTCGGGGTTGCGCACACCGTCTCCCCGGCTGGACCACGACGGGATCGTCGCGTCGCTCGTGCCGTACAGCCCGCCCGGATCGGTGTACCCACCCACCGCGATGACGTAAGGATCAATGGCCGGGTTCGTCATCCCGATGCTCTCGCCGCCGCGATTGCCGGCAGACACCACGACGACCAGACCCTTGCGCCAGGCAACTTCGGCCGCATAGGACAGCGGGTCAAGAAGGTAGCTCTGCAGACCGTAGCTTCCGAACGAAAGGTTCAAGACTCGGATGTTCAGACCGTCGCTCCTTGTGTGGTTGACGACCCAGTCGATGCCGGCGATCACTTGAGAAACGTCCGTCCACCCTTGCGCGTCGGCCACCTTCACGCTCACAACGCGCGCGTCGGGAGCGATGCCGAGGAAGCGACTGGTGTTGCCGGCCTTCACCGCCGTGGCCGAATCGCGTCCGGCGATGATGCCCGCCATGTGCGTGCCGTGACCGAACGCATCTTTGTTGCGTAGGTTCGGCGCCTGCGACTCCACGGAGAAGTCCGGACCGTAGACAACCTTTCCGGCGTCGTTGAGGCCTTGCACGTTCGCAACGCCGGAGTCGATCAACGCAACGTCGACTCCTTTGCCCGTGAAACCCTTGGCCCAGTAGCTGCTCGCGCCGGTGACTTTCTGCGCGATCGTGTAAAGGGAATATGGATCGGTGCCGGCGTCGTACCCGTTGGTCGCGGCGGCAAGCTGCACACGCCCGTTGCGGGTGACCGCCAAGATCCCGGACTCGGCGCTGAGACGATCCAACGACGCGCGCGGCACCTCGGCGACGAGGCCGCCGATAATGCCGATGCGGCGGACGGTGATGCCGCCTTCGCGCTCAACCGCGCGCTCGGCAGCCTGGGGCGATCCCGGAAGCGTACGCACGATCACCGAGACCATGTCCACGGTCGACGACGATCCGGACCGCGTGTCGCCCCAGGAACTGATCGCCAAGACGGCGACAATCAGTGAGGCTGCAACCGCGGACCTGCGACTCAGGCGCCTCTTCCCCATCCGTGCGTTCGCGTCCATAGCAATGCCTCCGCGTCGTTCTCGTACGTCTATGTACGGAGCCCACCAATCCCGGAAACATGGCCTCCCGCCGTCATTCCACGCGCGCGCAGCCACTACGCGAGCTATCGATCTCTCTAACTACGCCGGCGTGATCGCTCCATGCTTCATGAGGCGGCTGCCTCATGAGGCAGGGGCCTCCGCAGGCCGACTCTGATCATTGAGGGCTTTGTATTGACGAGGTGGTCCGTGTGCGCATCCTGCTGATCGACGAAGACGCATCCACGATCGAGTTGTGCCGACTCGCCTTCGAGTCGGAACGGCATGACCTAAGGGCCGCGCCCGCGGATCGCGATGCCATTCGTGCGGCGGTCGCTCCTCACGTCGATGCGATCATCCTCGACAGTGCGTCCACCGGCATCCGAGACGGAGAAGACCTGATCGAGATGCTGCGATCCATCGAGGGCGCGCGCGCGACGCCGTTCGTCGTACTGACGGCGCGCGCGCGTCTGGAAGACGAGATCCGAGCGTGGGAAAGAGGTTCGGATGCGTTTGTGCGCAAGCCGTTCTCACCCGTCGGCCTGATCGACGTGGTAGTCGCGGTCGCCGACATGACGCCGAAGGAGCGGTGCGTGAGGAGAAACGCGATGCTCCGCCGAGTCCGAGCCGTGCACGATCGAGTCGCATGGGCCCGTGAGGAGCGAAGGATGCACGCGGGGCTGGGATCCCTTACTCCGGTCGAGCGTCGCGTCGCGAATCTGGTCGTGGAAGGCGTGCGCCTCAAGCCGGCTTGCGCGCGCCTCGGCGTCGCGGAAGGCACGTACTGGGCCCACAAAGGCGCCATCCGCCGGAAGCTCTCCGTCCCGCGCAACGAACCACTCGAGTCATTCCTGCGTCGCCTGGGATCGCCTTCAGAGTGTCAACGCGTCGGCTGACCGGATCCGGCCGGTGCCTCCTGTCAGAAACCCTCGCGCGCGGCGCGGTGGCAGACACTCCGCGTCAGATCTGCTGGACGGCCACGCCGTCCGCGCGCGCGGCGAGCGCACGCAGGTCCGTCAGATCTTGAGTGAGGACGATCCCATCGGACTCGGCCATGGCAACAACGATGGCATCGACGGCTGAGCCGCGTCGCGCGCGCGCGCGAAGAGCTGCCGCGCGTCGTGCGATCGCCACGGAAACCTGCTCTTCGACGAGACACATCTTCAGGAATCGATTGGCGTTCGCATCACAGCCCGCATGACCCGCGAGTGACTCGACGAGCACCGGTGAGGGAACCACGGGAGGCCACATCCCAACTTCCCGAAGGGCGGTGATGCGCGCAACCGCCATCGTCGATCGCTCCGCCAGGCGCGAGACCGCACCGGAATCCAACACGACTCCGCTCAATCAGCCGGCCTTCGATCTCCGACTGGTCGCGCGCTTTGCGAGCGACCGCGCCGCGCGCCACTCGGCCGGCGAGGGTTCCCCCACCTCGGCCACGAGATCTGCCAGGTAGTGCTCGGTGTGCAACTCCGCAGCCCGTCGCCTGACCTCCGCGCGCACAGCGTCCTGGAGCAACTGCGAGGCGGGAAGGCCGTGCTCCTTGAGTTCCCGGTAGAGATCGGCCGGCAAGTACACCTGAACCCGTGGCATACGCCTAACTATACACCCTAGAGACGACCAGCGTCTGCAGGGCATTCAAGACTTCATCCGGTCGGCACTCGATCATCGGGTTGGAAGAAGACGAATCGCTCCCACGCCTCCGGATAGCATCCGCGGACCCCTTCAGGAAGCTCGGTCACTTCCTCGGTCCGCAACATATCCACCGTGAGGGCCGACGACTGCTGACCAAGGCGACGCCCATCAAGCTCATAGGTAATGTCGACTCCCCGGACAACGTGATGCCCGGGCTGCTTTGCCCGCAAGAAGAACGCGACCGCGAACTTGTCTCCGACGTCCACCCGGAGGTTTCGGATGTTGTACGTCGGCCCAAACCCGGCGGGTGGCCAATGCGTACAGATGTATCCCGGGGACAGGCCTCCCGTTGTCACGTACCGATCGCTACGCAGGAAGTCGATGCGGGCCGCGAGCAGTTCCACCGAGTCCGGCATCTCATGAGGGCGCGCGCCAAGGAGCGTGACCAAACGCTGCACGGTGAAGACCTCGGCCTGAACGAATTCCACCACATCCAGGGTGTTCGGAGACTCGACGAGGACGCGTGCGCTGCGGGACACCAGAGCATCGCCTTCCGCGGCCTGCTCGACCGCACCACCCCCGCTGCACGCCACAAGCGCTACGAGGGCAATGATGAGGACGCGTTCGCTGCGGAACACCACTCCGCCTCCCGAAGACCCTCCCATGGCTCGCACGCTAACACGCGGCGGAATGTCGCGGATCTTACGCAATGAGGGCCGCGCGAAGCGCGGCCCTCATTGCAGCGTTGCGCGCGTTAGCTCAGAGACTTCACTGCCAACTCGGCGGCCTCGGTGGGGTTGGTGCCCACCTTGATGCCGAAGGACTCGAAGGTTTCCTTCTTCGCCTTCGCCGTGCCCTTGGATCCGCTGACGATCGCGCCGGCGTGGCCCATCCTCTTGCCTTCAGGCGCGGTGAACCCTGCGATGTACGCAGTTACCGGCTTGGTGACGTTCTCGGAGATGAACTTCGCAGCCTTCTCTTCTTCGTCGCCGCCGATCTCGCCGATCAGCACGATGGCCTCGGTCTCGGGGTCGGCCTGGAACAACTTCAATGTGTCGATGAAGTTCGTCCCGACGATCGGGTCTCCCCCGATGCCGACGCAGGTGGACTGCCCGACGCCGGCCGAGAACATCTCGTACATGACCTGATAGGTCAGCGTCCCAGAGCGCGACACCAAACCGATGGGACCCTGTCCGGTGATCTCGCCGGGGATGATGCCGAGGTTCGCCTTGCCGGGAGAGATGAGACCCGGGCAGTTCGGACCGATGAGCGTCACGCCCTGCGCGCGCACGTACGGGTAGACCTCGGCCATGTCGCGGGCCGGGATTCCCTCGGTGATGCACACCACGAGCTGACATCCCGCAGCCACGGACTCCACGATCGCGTCGGCCGCGAAACGAGCCGGCACGAAGATGAGCGATGCATTCGCGCCTTCCTTGGCGACGGCGTCGGCGACGGTGTCGAACACCGGAACCTTGCCGTCGATCGCGGTCTGGCCGCCCTTGCCCGGCGTCACGCCCGCGACGATGTTGGTGCCGTACTCAATGTTGCGCCGAGTGTGGAACGTTCCTTCCGAGCCCGTGATGCCCTGCACCACAACGCGCGTGTTCTGATCGAGCAGGATGCTCACGATGCCCTCCGCTTCTTGGCAAGTGCGACCGCCTTGGCGGCGGCTTCCAGCATGGTCGCGGCCGGCACGACCATGTCGTGGTTGCGCTCGGCCAGGATCGCGCGACCGGCTTCGGCATTGGTGCCGTCCAGTCGCACGACGATCGGAACCTTCACGCCGCCGAGCAAGTCAATGGCCGCGAGGATTCCCTTGGCAACTTCATCGCAGCGAGTGATGCCGCCGAAGATGTTGACCATGAGCGACTTCACTTTGCGGTCGGACAAGATCACGCCGATCGAGTTGGCCATGACCTCCGCGTTCGCGCCTCCACCGATGTCGAGGAAGTTCGCGGGCTTCCCGCCGGCTTGGGCGACGACATCGAGCGTGGACATCGTCAGTCCCGCGCCGTTGCCGATCACGCCGACGAATCCGTCCAGGCTCACCCAGTTGCCGAGCCCCTTCTCCTTCGCCGCGCGCTCCTGCTTGGAAAGGCCGCTGCTGTCCTCGTACTTCTCAAAGTCCGCGTGACGGTAAAACGCGTTCTCGTCGAGCGAGACCTTCGCGTCGAGCGCGATCGCCTCACCGGTTGACGTGAGCACCAGCGGGTTGACTTCGACCAGCGAAGCGTCCGACTCCACGAACGCGGTGTAGAGCTTGGCAAGCAGCGCGCCGACGGCCTTGTGCGCCGAGGTGGGGATCTTGCCTCCGTAGAGCATCGCGCGGATGTGCGACGGCTTCAGCCCGACGAGTGGATCGATGTGCACCTTCGCCAGGAACTCGGGCTCCTCGGCCGCGACCTGCTCGATGTCCATGCCACCCTTGACGCTGCACATCCCAAGGTAGGCCTTCGCGCCACGGTCGAGCATGAACGACGCGTAGAACTCGGAGGCGATATCGCCCGCGCGCTCGATCAGGACTTCGCGGACCTTGTGGCCCTTGATGTCCATCCCGAGGATCTCGCCGGCGTACTGCGCGGCTTCCGCCGGGGTCTTGGCAAGCTTGACGCCGCCGGCCTTGCCGCGACCGCCGACCTTCACCTGTGCCTTGACGACGACCGGACCGCCGAACTTCTCGGCGATCTGACGCGCCTTCTCCGCACCGCGGGCCGGCTTGCCCTCTGGTACAGGAATCCCGAACTTCTTGAACACTTGTTTACCTTGGTACTCCGTTAGGTCCACTAGGCAGCGCTCCCTATTGTCTTGCGTAGCCACTCGACGATCTCGGACGTCGCCGCCCCTGGAGTGAAGATCGCAGCGATCCCCTTCTCTTGAAGCACGGCAATGTCTTCCTTGGGAATGATGCCGCCGCCGAAGACGATGACGTCGTTGACGCCGCGTTCGCGGAGCAGATCCAGCACCTTGGGAAACAGCGTCATGTGCGCGCCCGAGTGAATCGACAGGCCGACGGCGTCGGCGTCCTCTTGAATAGCGGTCTCCACGATCTGCTCGGGAGTCTGGTGAAGGCCGGTGTAGATGACCTCCATCCCGGCGTCGCGCAACGCGCGCGCGACGACCTTGGCTCCTCGATCGTGCCCGTCGAGTCCCGGCTTGGCGACGACGACGCGGATCTTTCCTGCAGGCACGGCGGCCTCCGTTTGTCCTGTCGGGTTCTGCCGGTGATGATACGGGCGCTTGTGAAAGCGCCGCAAAATAGGGGAATCCATGAATCCGACGACCGCGCGCGACTGGCTCGATTTGGTACTGGACCCCGGCTGGGTCGAAATCGACGGCGACGTCGTCTCGGCGGACCCGCTGGGGTTCCCCGGATACAGCGCGCAACTCGCGCGCGCCCGCGCAGCCACAGGCACGACCGACTCGGTCCTCACCGCCTCCGGCGCCGTAGACGGCAAGCCGATCCTCGCCATCTCCTTCGAGTTCGCCTTCCTCGGCGGCTCGATGGGCGTGGCGACCGGGGAGCGCGTTGCCAGGGTCTTCGAGCGCGCGGCGGATGAGCGCACCCCGGTACTCGCGCTGACGGCGAGCGGCGGCGCGCGCATGCAAGAAGGCATGTTGGCGCTGGCGACCATGCCGGGAACGCTTGCGGCGCGCGAACTCCTCGCCGCCGCGCACATTCCGTTCATCGCGTACCTGCGCAACCCGACGACCGGCGGGGTATTCGCGTCTTTCGCCTCAAGCGCCGACCTCGTGTGGGCGCAGCCTGGGGCGACCATCGGCTTCGCCGGTCCGCGCGTTTCCGAGACCGTCACCGGAGAGCCTTTGCCGGAAGGATCCCACACCGCGGAGTCGGCGCTCGACGCTGGGTTGGTGGACGCCCTGGTCGAACCGGCCGAGGTGCGCGCGCGCCTAGCGCGCGCCCTTTCGGCCCTAGCCCCCGCCTCCACCCGAAAGGCACGCCTGCTGGGGGACCTCGCACCTCTGAATAACTCCCCCACCGGGGGCTCTGGACACCCCGAGCCCCCCGCGGCGACGGCGATCGGTGCGTGGGAGCACGTGGTGCGCGCGCGTCGCGCTGATCGCCCCACCGGAACCGACTACGCCGGGATCTTCGAGCCGCTTCGCCGCGGCGGCATCGACCCCACCATCGTCACCGGGCTCGCGACCGTCGGGAGCGAATGCGTCGTCGCGATCGCACAGAACCGGTTTGCGGAGCACGGGCGCCCCACACCGGCGGGGTACCGGCGCGCGCGCGAGGCAATCGCGACCGCGGAGCGACTTGGGCTGCCAATCGTGACCTTCGTCGATACCCCGGGCGCCGATCCGGGAGCGGCCTGCGAGCGCGACGGGATCGCACGCGAGATCTCGCTCACGTTCTCGGCACTGCTGCGCGCGACGGTTCCCACGGTGGCGTGCGTCGTAGGCGAGGGTGGCAGCGGCGGAGCGCTCGCGCTCGCGACCTGCGATCGCATCCTCATCCAGGAGAATGCGATCTTCTCGGTCATCGCCCCGGAGGGCGCCGCAAGCATCTTGCGGCGTGACGACATCGAGGCCGTCGCACGTGAGCTTCGCCTGACGGCCGACGATCTCGCCGGCCTCGGGCTGGCCGACGCCGTGGTTCCGGAACCGGCGGGCGGAGCACACATGGACCCGGCAGGCGCGCGCGCGCAAGTCCAAAACGCAATCCTTTGGGCCTGCATTGCAGCGGCCGAGGGGCCGCATCCGGACCCGGTACGAAGGACGCGGTGGCGCGCGGCGGGGAGTCCGAAGTGACATCCCCCACGAAGCGTCACAACAAGAGAGTCCGGCCACCCAGGAAGATCGTTCGCCCAGGTCGAATGGGGCCACAGTGGATCATCGGCTCCATCGCCCTGGCGGCGGTCATCCTGGTCACAGGGATCCTGCTACTGGTGGTTCAGCCTCGATAACCGCGCTTCGGGTCAGCGCCCAAGTTGCCGATAGACTCCGCAGGTAGCAACGGGTATGCGGAGGACGCAACGATGATGAAGCCCGACCTCGACCGGGTTCGCGACGACGCCGTCGCGGCGAGCCGAGTCCTGAAGCGTGCAGCGCTACGTCCGCGCACGTATCCGGGATTCGCTCGCGAAATCGCTCGGGTCGGCATGCACCTTGCCATGTATCCCGCCGGCGTGGTGTCCGACGCGCTCAAGATCGACAACGTCGTGCGCCTCGGCGATGGCTACAACTCGCGAACTCCGCTGCGCTACCTCGAACCTGAAGCAGCGTCCATGCCGATCATTCTGGTCCACGGCGCAATGCACAATCAAAGTGCTTTCACGGCCATCAAGCGCGCACTGCGGCGCTACGGCTTCCGCAACGTCTACACGATGAACTACAACATGATCGGCCGCGATGTCGAGCAACTGGCCGCGCAGTTGTCCAAACACGTTCAAGAGATCATGCACCGCACGCAAGCGTTGGGCGTGCATCTAGTCTGCCACTCGCTCGGCGGCGTCGTCGCGCGCTACTACATCCAGGAACTCGGCGGCGACGAGTTCGTACACACGTGCGTGACTATCGGCTCGCCGCACAAGGGAACCCACGCAGCGCTTGTCGGACGAGGGGCGATGCGCCAACTCCGGCCGCACTCACCCCTGTACGACCAACTTGCTCGCTCGACACGCGAGATGCCGGTGAAGTGGGTGTGCTTCTACTCGAACCTGGATTCGCTTGTCTTGCCGTCCTCAAACGCCAAGCTCGAAGAGCCCGAACTACACGCGACAAACATCCTGGTCAAAGACCATGGGCACTTGAGTCTGCTGTCGTCGCGGGCCGTCATTCGCCGGATCGCCGACGCACTGGCACGCATGGGGGATGAGAAGCCGGTCGACCAAGCACCTGAAACGGTGACGCACCGCGCCTGAGACTACTCGTCCCCGCTGCTGCGACGACCCGGACGCTGCAAACGCCGCTCGACCGGCTTGAGCGCAAGCGAAACCAACACGATGCCGACGGCGGTCCCGGCTCCCACGTAGAAGCCGAAGCCCACAGCAAGTCCCACCGCGGCCGTCACCCACAGGCTCGTCGCGGTGGTCAGCCCTCGAACGGACCCCCCGTGACGCAGGATCGCACCTCCGCCGATGAACCCGATGCCGACCACGACCTGTGCGGCGATGCGAGTGGGGTCGATCCCGGCCACCGAAGTTCCCGCAGGGCCGAGAAACCCGTAGACCGACACCAAGGTGAACAAACACGCGCCGACAGAAACCAGCGTGTGGGTTCGAAGCCCCGCGGGGTGATCACGTAACTCGCGCTCCAGCCCTACCAGGGCGCCGAGCACACCGGCCACCAAGAGCCGGAAGACAACGTCGAAGTCGCCGATCATCTCTCGGGAAGCACGAGGTCCCAGCCGGGTCGGATCACATCGGGGTTGAGAAACCGAGAGCCGGCCTCAAGCGAGCGGCCTCGGTTACGTTCCCAGATATCCGGCCAGCGCGTGGGATCGCCAAGTTCCCGCCCGGCGATCCTCCACAACGAGTCCCCCGGGGCCACGGCGACTGAGGGCACCGCTGAAGCAGCAATCGGAGCGACAACCGTCGAAGGCGCGACCACACGAGAAACCGTCACCGAACGGCCCGGCACGGGCTGCACGGTCGCGGTGCCCCGAGCCGCCGCAGTCACAAGCGTCATCGCCAGCAGGACGACAAGCGCGGCCGCGGTTCCAAGGCGGCCTCCAAGTCTGCGTCGACTACGGCGCGCCGGAATCGGGGCGGGGAACACCCCCACAGCGGCCTTCGCCGGAGCAGGAGCAGGAGCCCGCGCCTCGGCCGCAAGCCGGGGAGCCGGAGTGAAATCGACCCGAGAATCGGCCTCCCAGGCTTCCAGCGCACGCGAAACCGCGTCCGAGGACAAGGGCACGCCGACGACGTGTCGATCGGCCTTGAGCAAATGCAGTGCGGGTGCGTGCCGGACGTCAACGCCAACAAGGAGCGCCTCGCCGTTCATGGTTTCCCCTTCTTCTTTGGGGTTGGTCCACCGACGGTTCGCTCCGCTTCGCTATGTCCGAAACCGTGCCTGCGGGGAACCCCCGACAGAACGCCCAGTCACGGACAGGCTCCACTTTAGGAACACGAGTTAACAAGTCAAGCATCCTGGAACTTCACTCACACCACGATGCGTGAGCGTTCAACCACGGACAGTGGCCGGGCTACGCCTTCTTCAGAGGGGCGTAGGCGAGCAAGAGGCGCTTGGCGCCTTCTCCGGGGAAGTTCACCGTCGCCTCAGCGTTTGTTCCCGAGCCGCCGACCGACACGACGATCCCTCGTCCGAACCGGTCGTGGAAGACCTCTTCTCCAACCGTGACGTGAAGCGCCGTGCCGGGTCCGGTCGAGGCGCGCGCCGGAGCCACGTGGGCGCGCGCGGGCACGGACGGCGCGCGCGCCGCGGGAACCGACGATCGCCCCCCAAATGAACTCGGGGCGACGGACACGGGCTCGTCCTCTTCGCCAATGTCCTCGAGCAAGCCCTCGGGGATCTCGGCGAGAAATCTCGACGGGGGGTTGTAGTTGGTGCCGCCCCACAGGGTCCGGCACCACGCGTGGGTCAGCACGAGGCGCTCGCGCGCGCGCGTGATCCCGACGTAGCACAGGCGCCGCTCCTCCTCGAGCTGATCCGGGTCCGTCATCGAGCGGATGTGAGGGAAGATCCCCTCCTCCAATCCAGTCACGAAGACCACGGGGAACTCCAGCCCCTTGGCGTTGTGCAGGGTCATCATGGTGACCCTTCCCTCGTCGGCGACGACCTCGTCGGCGTCGCTCACCAGTGACACCTGCTCAAGGAACCCGCGCGCGCCGCCTTCGGGGTTCTCCGCGGCGTACGTCGCCGCCGTTCCGACCAACTCCTGCAAGTTCTCGATTCGGCCCTGGGACTCGATGGTGTTCTCGGCTTCGAGTTCGGCGAGATACCCGCTGGCCTCGATCGCGCGCTGGAGCATCTCGGACGGCCCGGCGTCGGCCTCGGCCATTTCGCGCAGCGAGCGTGCGAGGGAGCCGAACTCGGTAACGGCGCCGCGTGCGCGCGCCGACAACCCCGACTCGTCCACGCGGTCGACCGCGTCGCTCACGGTGACGCCCTGGGCGCGCGCGAACTGCACGAGGGTTGCGACCGTCTGATCCCCAATCCCGCGCTTGGGAACGTTGACGATCCGGCGCAGCGACACCTCGTCGGCAGGGTTGACCGCCAGGCGCAAATACGCGAGCGCGTCCTTGACCTCCTTGCGCTCGTAGAACTTCAGCGACCCGATGATTCGGTAAGAGATCCCGAAGCGAGTGAAGGCTTCTTCCAGAGCGCGCGACTGCGCGTTGGTCCGGTAGAACACCGCGACATCGCCGAACGCGCGATCTTCCTCGTCACGAAGTCGATCGATCTCGCGGCCGACGAAGGTCGCCTCGTCTCGCTCGTCGTCGGCATGAAAGCGGACGATCGGCTGCCCCTCCCCCGCGTCGGTCCACAGGTTCTTGGGCTTGCGCTGGCGATTGTGCTCGATCACCGCGTTCGCAGCCGAAAGGATCGTCTGCGTCGAGCGGTAGTTCTGCTCGAGCACCACCACGCGCGCGTCGGGAAACACGTCTTCGAAACGCAGCACGTTGCGGAAGTCGGCGCCGCGGAAGGCGTACACACTTTGGTCGGCGTCGCCGACGACGCAGATGTTGCGGTCCCTCCCGGCGAGCATTCGCACCAGTTCGAACTGCGCAGCGTTGGTGTCCTGGAATTCGTCGATGAGCACGTGCCGGAAGCGATCCTGGTACTGCTCCAACACATCGGGGAACAAGCGGAACAGATGCACGACGTTCAGGATCATGTCATCGAAGTCCATCGCATTCGCCTTGCGCAACCGCTCCTGATACATGCGATAGACGTCTGCGATCTGACGCTCCAGGAAGTTCGACGCGCGCTCGGCGAACGCGTCCTCGTCGAGCATCTCGTCCTTGGCGCGGCCGATGGCATTCGCGAACGAGCGCACCGGGAAGCGCTTGAGGTCGACCTCCAACTCGCGCATGCAGTACGCCAGCAGACGCTCCGAGTCGCCCGAGTCGTAGATCGTGAAGTTGGACGTGTAGCCCAGGCGCACGCCCTCGCGACGAAGGATGCGGCCACACGCCGCGTGGAAAGTCATGACCCACATCGCCGTCCCCAGCCGGTCCCCGACCAGACGTCCGACGCGCTCGCGCATCTCTTGCGCGGCCTTGTTGGTGAAGGTGATCGCCAGCACCGAGAACGGCGAGGCGCCGCGCGCGCGGATCAGGTGCGCAATCCGATGAGTAAGCACCCGGGTCTTCCCCGAGCCCGCTCCGGCAACAATGAGCAGCGGGCCGTCGCCATACTCGACGGCCTCTCGCTGACCGGGATTCAGTCCACCGAGCAATGCATCGCCCGCGGAGAACAAGGGGGTGGGTTCCACTGTCGCCATTATCGCCGACCCGCTCGGGGCGCGCGCCGCCTCGGAATCAACTCGGCGGCCCCACTTGCGGGCGCTACTCCCACTCGATGGTCGCCGGAGGCTTCGACGTGATGTCGTACGCCACGCGGTTGACGCCCGGAACTTCGGCGATGATCCTCGACGCCATTCGCTCCAACAGGTCGTAGGGCAGACGAGCCCAGTCGGCCGTCATCGCGTCTTCGCTCGTGACCGCCCGGATGACGATCGGGTGCGCGTACGAGCGTTCGTCACCCATGACGCCGACGGTACGCACATCGGGCAAGATCGCAAAAGACTGCCACAACTCGCGCATCAGTCCCGCTTTGCGAACCTCGTCGAGCACGACCGCGTCTGCTCCGCGCAAGATCTCCAGCTTCTCCGCGTCCACATCACCAATCACGCGAATCGCAAGGCCCGGCCCCGGAAACGGTTGCCGCCAGACGATCTCGTCGGGAAGCCCCATCTCCTCACCGATCGCCCGAACTTCGTCCTTGAACAAATTGCGCAAAGGCTCGACGAGTTCGAAGTCCATGTCCTCGGGGAGACCGCCGACGTTGTGGTGGCTCTTGATCTTGGCTGCGTCGCGCGTGCCGGACTCGATGATGTCGGGGTACAGCGTCCCTTGGACCAAGAAGCGCGCGCCGGCGAGATCGGTGCGAGCGACTTCCTCGAACACCCGGATGAACTCCTCGCCGATCGCCTTACGTTTGCGCTCGGGGTCACTGACGCCGGCCAGCCGCCCGAGGAAACGATCCTGCGCCTTCACGTGGATCAAGTTGATTCGGAAGAGGCGCCGGAAGGTCTCCTCCACCTGTTCGGCCTCACCAGCCCGCAGGAGTCCGTGGTCGACGAAGATGCACGTGAGGTTGTCGCCGACGGCCTTGTGCACCAGCACCGCGGCCACCGAAGAATCCACGCCGCCGGAGAGCCCGCATACGATGCGCTCACTCCCCACGCGTTCGCGAACCTCGCGCACGGCTTCTTCGATGATCGAGACGCGAGTCCACACCGGCCGCGCGTCGCAGGCTTCGTAGAGGAAGTTCTTGAGCAGATCGAGTCCGCGCGGCGTGTGCGCAACCTCAGGGTGGAACTGAACTCCGTACAACCCCCGCGCGCGATCTTCGAACCCCGCCACGGGCGAGGACTCAGACGAAGCCGTCACCTGGAAGCCCTCGGGCGCGCGCACGACGACATCGCCGTGACTCATCCAAACCGTCTGCTGCTCCGGCAACCCCTTGAACAGCGAAGGCGTACCGAGCACCTGCAGGTCGGTCTTGCCGTACTCACGGGTACCGGTCTTGGCGACCTCGCCACCGAGGGCCTTGGCCATGGCCTGCTGCCCGTAGCAGATACCAAGCACAGGAATGCCCAGCTCAAAGAACTCGGGGTTCACGGCCGGAGCACCCGCCGAATAGACGCTCGCCGGACCGCCCGACAAGATCAGCCCGCGCGGCGCGCGGCGGCGGATCTCATCGACGGGAACGTCGTGAGGAAGGATCTCGGAGTAAACCTTGCACTCGCGAACGCGGCGCGCGATCAGTTGTGCGTACTGCGCGCCGTAATCGATCACGAGAACGGAATCAAAGGAGGATGCGTCCACGGTGCGCGCAGTATAACGCTCGCGTGCCCGGGCCGAATCGGCCGCTAGCCGGCGGGGTCGGACTCCGCCCGCTCCGGCGGCACGGCCGGCCGAGGCGGCTGAGCCGGCAAGGCTTCAGCCGGGTCTCCCGGCGCGCGCGGGATCTGGGGGAGGTCGGAACGCCGGCGCTGCGGAAGCGCCGGCGCAGCGGCCGAAACCGGCAGCAACACGGTGAACGTGCTCCCACTGCCCAACTCACTTTCCAACTGGACCGACCCGCCCATCGCCAGCGCAAGTTGTCGCACGATGAACAGCCCGAGGCCTGCTCCGCCGGTCTCCATGCGCAAAGGGTCCTCGAGACGCTTGAATTTCTCGAAGATCTCTTCAGTGCGGTCCGGCGGAATGCCCCGACCCTCGTCGCGCACTCTGATCTGTATCCACTTCCCCGTCTGCTCAGCCTCGACGTCGACCGGAGCCCCATCGTCGGAGAACTTCACGGCGTTAGAGACCAGGTTGGCAACGACCTGCTCGATTCGAATCGCATCACCCAGGACCGTGAGGTCCTCCGCCGCCTGAAAGCGGAACTCCCGCGAGGGGTGCGAGACGCGGAACGACCGCAGCGCGCGCTCGACCACCGGAACGACCGCAACCGGTTGCCGATTGACCTCCGGCATCCGCCGCTCGTCGGTGTTCGCGATCCGCGACGCCAGCAGCATGTCCTCAACCAGCCGCGCCATGTGATCGGTCCGCTCCAGAATGGACTGCACGGCTTCGCGGCGACGCTCGCTCGGCAAATCGTCCATGCGGCGAAGCAACAACGACGCGTATCCCTTGATCGGCGTGAGCGGAGTCCGCAACTCGTGCGAGACCGTCGAGAAGAAGTCGTCCTTCAACCGATCGACTTCGCGCTGCCGGGTCACGTCGGTGACGACCAAGACATCAAAGGTCAGCTCTCCGCGCTCGTCGAACCCAGGTCCGTGTTGAACGCGCAGCCAACGCGGAGTCCCGTCGGCAGCGATGATCTCGATGTCGACCGGCTCGCCCTCAGCGGAAACGTCGATCGTAAGCCACTGGCCGAAGACACCCTTGCCTCGCAGCAGATAGGACAGCGCTTTGCCGGTCGCTTCCTCGCGCGACACGCCGGTCGCGCGCTCCATCGAAGGGCTCCACAAAAGGACGGCCCCCGACGCATCGGCAAGCACGATCCCTTCGCTCGAATGCTCCAGAATCCGGCCGAGCTTGGTGGACTCCTCCTCCATCTTGCGCGACAGTTCCTTCTCTTTGACCCAGCCTCCAAATGCCAGGTGCAGAGCAAGCGTCGGGGCGAGAACGGCCGGCAACAACTCGGGCCGCGTCAGATACAGGGACACCGCCACCATCCCGACCGCCGAGTTGCCAAGACCGAGGGAGAACGACATCCCCCCCTCCTCCGCGAGAACCTTCCGCAGCGGACGATCGGTCGTCGCGGCGATGATGGCCGAGATCGTCACCAAGTTGCCGGCCGTGAAGATCGCCATCCCGGCCACGATCGCAAGCAACCCGGCCGTCGAATCGAAGTCCCCACCGCCGAAGGTGTGGTACAGCCCGATGGCCGGGACGATCCCGACCGCGTACTGACCCAGGTTGAAGATGAACTTAACTAGTGGCCGGCGCCGAATCACGAGCGCCACGGCGAGCCCGCCGATCGAAACCAACGCCGCCATCGAGGCCGGCAGCAGCACGATGTCGGCAACGACCGCCAGTTCGAACAACGTGAGCATCTCGGCCGACCGGCCGTGGCGATAGCGGATCGCGACGAGTTCCGACACTGCCGTCAAGCCGAGCAGAAGCCCGGCCTGATGCGCCGATGTCCCCGAGAACGACGGCGGATCGGCGAGACACGCGGCCGCCAAGGCAACGGCCCCGCCGATCGACACTGCCCAGATGAGAAGAGTTGTGGCTTGTAGCTGTCTCCCCCGAGTCACGAGTGCAGCCTACCCCCAGCCGTCTGCATCCCAGCGACGGGCGTCCCAGCGGCGTGCGTCCCACTGGCCGGCATCCCAACGCCTGGCGTCCCAGCGGCGTGCATCCCAGCGGCGTGCGTCCCAACGGCGCGCGTCCCAACGGCGCGCGTCCCAGCGGCGTGCGTCCCAACGCCTGGCCGCCCACTGCCTGGCCGCCCACTGGCGCGCGGCCCACTGCCTGGCCGCCCACTGGCGCGCGGCCCACTGCCTGGCCGCCCACTGGCGCGCGTCCCAATCGTTCAAGTCCCAACGACGGGCGTCCCAGCGACGCGCTGCCCACTCCTGCGCCCCGTCGGCTCGGCTTCGGACCCACTCCGCATCGAGCCCGCGCGGCATCCACGGCTTGTCGAGTTCGCCGAGATCGGGAACCGGCGGAAGCTCCGGCATTTCTCCATCGAAGAGGACTGCTTCGTTCGCGTCGACCTCGCCGGCTCCGACCGAGTCGGGGTCGCCGTCGGACACGTCCGCTGCCGTCGCCTGCATTAACGCCTTGACTTCGTCCGGCGACAGTTCAGGCTTTGCTTGCAGGATGAGCGCAGCCGCACCGGCGGCAGCCGCCGAGGACATGCTCGTCCCCGAGCCCCTGAAGTATGCGTCGTCCACGCGTGCCGACGGGTACTCCTCGTCGATCGTCGAGCCCGGGGCGCGAAGTGAGACGAGGTGCTCGCCCGGCGCAGCGATGTCGGGCTTCTCGTCGCCCCATCGCGTCGGACCGCGGCCTGAGTATTCCGAAACCGTGTCGTCGCCCTGGGAACCGGTCGCGTGGTCGTCAACCGAACCGGCCGTCAACAGCACCGGGTCTTCGCCCGGAGAAGCAATCGTCTTCGCGTCGGGACCCTCGTTGCCGGAGGGAACGACAACTACGATCCCGCGCGCCCACAACTCGCGCAACGCGTTGGTCAGCGGATCGAGTTCCGGCGGCAACGGCGACTCGGAGTGCAGCGCGAGCAACACGACGCCCACGTTGAACCGGTTGGCCGAGACGTCTACGAGCTGGATCCCCGCCAGCACCTGTCCGAGACTCGTCATCCCCGAGCGATCCGCGACCTTGACCGACATCAAGTTCGCCTCGGGAGCAACCCCGACGTACTTCCCGTCGGACGATGCCCCGTTCCCGGCGATGATGCCCGCCTGGAACGTGCCGTGTCCGTAGGTGTCTTCGAGACTCCGCTCTTTGGTGAAGTTGGCGCGCGCAACCACGCGGCCACGAAGGTCGGGGACGTCGGCGATGCCTGTATCGATCAGCGCCACCGTGACACCGCGGCCGGTGATCTCCCGACTCCACAGTGCCGGCGCGCCGACGGCTTGCGGGTACGCCGAGACGAGTGCGTCGCCGTACGATGCGCTCTGCAAGTGCAGGGTTCGGTCGGGAACCACAATGGCGCGCGCGGACAGTTCGTCCATGCGAGATTCGGGCACGCGCGCAGAGACGCCGCCGATGATTGGCAGAACGTTGTCGATCTCGCCGCGGGCTCCGAGAGTCAGATCAACCGCGGACGTAGCGTCGCGGCTCATCACGATCACGGGGACGTAGCGGCCAAGAGCCTCCACAGCCGGCGCTCCGCCAAGAACCAGCAGCAACGCCACAACCATCGTCGTCGCCAGACGGCGAACTCGATGCTGCTCCGCAAACACGAGCGTCGTCATGCCGCCACCCCCGACGTCAGATCGTGGACAACGTTGATCAGGTCTTCGGGCTCGAACGGCTTATTCATGTAGTAGTGACAGCCGGCGCTCCAGCCCTTCCATGTGGAGTCGGGATCGTCGAGCGCGGTCAGCATCACGACGGGGAGTTCTCGAGTGCTTTCCTGGGCGCGGATCTTCTCGAGTACAGCGAACCCGTCCATGCCCGGCATCATCACGTCGAGCACAACAAGGCTCGGAGTGCGAACACGGATGCGCTCGAGCGCGGTGGCACCATCGCCCACCGCCTCGACCTCATAACCTTCCATCTCCAGCGTGTGCTGGAGCAGTGTTCGGGTGGCGAGGTTGTCCTCCACGACCAAGATCCTCGGACTACTCATCGTCGTCCCCTGTGTCCGCCAAGACCGGCAAAAGCTGCCTGTCACTGGTGTATATATCGGCGCTCTTCGCGAATCCCTCCAGACCAGGAGCGGTGCTAAATGAGCGACACGAAATGACTAGAAGAGCGGGGACTTCGGTCGGTTTCGGACGAAATCGCGGAAGCGAGGACTACTCCGAGCGAAGCAGCGCAAGGTCCGCGAGGTCGTAGCGATCGAAGTCGTCGGGCGGCCCGCCGGAAAGAAGGGCACCGATCGATATGTCTTCTATCGCCCAGAACATCACCGACGTCTGATATCGCGAGTGGTATCGGTGGTCGGGATCCTCATGCGCGTACTTGCTGGTGTAGCCGAGGTTCACCAGCGCGAGCAAGTGCCCGACCTCGTGCGTGAGCACCGACCGCTCGATCGCCCCCGGCTGCACGAGTGAGGTGGAGGCCGAAGAAATCTGGTCGGCGAAGATCGCCGCTCCCGAGGCTTCGTACGCCACTCCGAGAGTCGAGTCATCCCCCTGCAAGGTTCCGTTCAAGTACACGATCCACATCGTTGCCGTCTGCGCCGACGAGTGGATCGTTCGGTACCGGCGCTCGAGGCGCCCGATCTCTTCAATGGAGTATGCATCCGACGTCGGCGAGAACTCCGGGCCGACGCGAAGCGTGATTCCACCCGGCTTGTCGGCCTCCCGGCGCAAGATCGAAAGGACGTGATCCAACGCGGCCTGCGAAGGGCGGCTGCCGCTGGTGTAGGCGACCTGGATCTCCAATGCGCGCGCCGGCGACGCGCGCAGGTACGACCGCGCCATCTCACCCACCCCGCCGGAGTCCTGGTAGACGCGGCTGGAAGGCGTCGAAGACGCCACTCCGGTGCCAGTGCCGCGCGCCGCAGTGGGAGACGGACCGACGCGCGCCGGCGATGCCGCGGACGACCCGCCGGAGCGACGGGGTGACGGAACACCCGAACCGTAACCAGCCGACGGCCCGGTCGGAGCCGCGCACGCCGTCAGAACCAACGCCGCTACGGCCGCAAGGCCGAGTGTCCGAAAGACCCGGGCGCGCGCCCCGATGACGCTCATCCCATTCCGACGCCCTGGGCCCGCTGGTAGGTCTTGCCCTCAGACATGAACGACGCGCTCACAGCAACCTCCACCCGCTGAAAATCGCGGATGTTCTGGTAGCCGCAGTCGGCCATGCTCGTCTGCAAGGCGCCGAACAGGTTCATGGTCCCGTCGTTGACGGGAGCGGGTCCAAGCAGGATCTCACGAAGCGTTCCGGCAATACGCGTCTTGACGCGGGTGCCGCGAGGAAGTTCGGGGTGGAACGTGGCCATGCCCCAGTGGTAGCCGCGGCCGGGAGCCTCCGAGGCGCGCGTCAACGGCGAGCCGATCATCACAGCGTCGGCTCCGCATGCGATCGCCTTCGAGATGTCGCCGCCGGTGCGCATTCCCCCGTCGGCGATGACGTGCACGTACCGACCGGTTTCCTGCAGATGGCGCGTGCGCGCGCCCGCAGCATCGGCGATCGCCGTCGCCTGCGGAACGCCGATCCCAAGAACGCCGCGAGTCGTGCACGCGGCGCCGGGACCGACGCCTACCAAGACGCCGACGGCGCCGGTGCGCATCAAGTGCAGCGCGGTCTCGTAAGACGCGCAGCCTCCGACGATGACCGGCAGTTCGTACGACGCGATGAACTCCTTCAAGTTCAACGGCTCCGTACGCGTCGAGACGTGCTCGGCCGACACCACCGTTCCCTGGATCACCAGGATGTCCAACTCGGCGTCCAGGGCGATCTTGTGGAACCGCTCGACGCGCTGGGGCGTAAGCGACGCCGCAGCGACGACCCCGGCATCCTTGATCTGGCGAATACGCTTGTGGATCAACTCATCCTTGATCGGTGCGGCGTATATCTCTTGCATGCGGTGAGTCGCCTCGGCATCCGGGAGGGTCGCGATCTCCTCGTAGATCGGATCCGGGTCCTCGTACCGAGACCACAGGCCCTCGAGGTTGAGCACCGCAAGACCACCGAGCTGGCCGATCTCGATCGCGGTCGCGGGAGACACGACCGCATCCATTGCGGACGCAAGCAACGGAAGCGAGAACTTGAAGGCATCGATCTCCCAAGAGGGATCGACGTCGTCCCGGTCGCGCGTCCGCCGTGAGGGAACGATCGAGATCTCGTCGAATCCGTACGCGCGCCGCGCCGTCTTGCCTATCCCAAGTTCAACTTCCGCCATGCCGTCCTCCAAAGATCAAATGCGCGCCGCCGACGGTCCGCTCGCCGGTCCCCAAAGAGTAACGGAGAAGCCGCCACGGCGCAGGGACGCCCCAAAATGCGCGAAGAGCGGCACTCGGCCGCCCTCCGAACATGTATTCAGTTCTTACTTGCTGATCTTGGCGAGCACGTCGCGCGCACTCAGCACCAAGTACTCCTCGCCTTCGACCTTGACCTCGGTGCCGCCGTACTTGGAGTAAATGACGCGGTCGCCGACCTTGACGTCCACGGGGACACGCGTGCCGTCCTCGAAGCGCCCGGGACCGACGGCCACGACTTCGCCCTCTTGCGGCTTCTCCTTCGCGGTGTCCGGGATGATGATCCCGCCGGCAGTCTTCTGGGTCCCCTCGTCGAGCGGCCGGACGACAATCCGGTCCTCAAGAGGCTCGAGGTTGAACGCCATGTATATCCCTCCCTGGTCTATGCCTGTTTCAAAGCCTGATGGTGATGCTTAGCACTCACCCCAAGGGAGTGCTAAGCGGCAACTATAGAGTTCGGCGCGCAGGCCAGTCAACCCGCCGGACGCTCGCTCGCCTCTCGCTTCACCCCTTCCGGGCCCCTGCATGATTTGACGGCGCTAGTATGTTCGGGCAGCCTAACATTCACTACAGGGTTCCCCTTACAGGAGAGGAAACAGAATGGCGCGGCGGATCATCATCATCGGACTTGCGCTGCTGGCGCTCACCGCGGCTTCCTGCTCCACGCCGAATCGGGAGGCCAAGCCGGGCGGCAACAAGACGCCCTCCGGGGCGATCACGGTTTACTCGGGGCGCGAGAAGGACCTCGTCGCACCCCTGTACGAGCGATTCACAGCGGCAACCGGCATCACGGTCAACGCCCGCTACGGGGACACCGCGGAACTCGCGGCACAGATCCTCGAAGAGGGTTCGGGCTCCCCCGCCGACGTGTTCTTCGCGCAAGACGCGGGGGGACTCGGCGCCGTATCGGCGCGAGGGCTCTTCGAGCCACTCGAGGAAGCGATCACAAACAAAGTCGAGTCTCGGTTCCGCGCGAGTGATCGATCTTGGGTGGGCGTCTCGGGGCGCGCGCGCGTCGCCGTCTACAACACCGAGACCTTGAAGAGGGAAGACCTGCCGACTTCAATCCTCGGCTTCACCGATCCGAAGTGGAAGGGCAAGATCGGTTGGGCACCGACGAACGGGTCGTTCCAAGCGTTCGTGACGGGCCTGCGAATCCTCAAGGGCGACGATGCTGCGCGCGCGTGGCTTCGCGGACTCAAGGCCAATGACGCACAGGTCTACCCGAAGAACACGCCGATCGTCGAAGCTGTGAATGCGGGCGAGATTCAGGTCGGATTCGTCAACCACTACTACGTGCTGGAGATGATGAAAGATAACCCCGCGATCAAAGCGGCGAACTACTTCTTCTCCGGCGGAGATCCCGGATCGCTCGTCAACGTCGCCGGAGTCGGAATCGTGAAGACGTCGCACAACGAGGCTGCAGCGCGACGCTTCGTGGAATACCTGCTGGAAACGGAAGCCCAGGAGTTCTTCGCGACCGAGACCTTCGAGTACCCGCTGGTTGCCGGCATCAAGGCCGACCCGCGCCTTCCGGCCTTGACCGCCCTTGAGCCTCCGGCCATCGACCTCTCCCAATTGAAGTCGCTCGAGGCGACCTTGACCATGCTCAAAGACGAGAACATCCTGTAGAGCATGCGCCCCGTCGAAAGGGACCCGGTTCTCGACACCCTCGAGCCGAGTCCCTCTCGCCCCCGGCGCCGCTCCGCGCCACGCTCGCTCATCGCCGGGGCCACCGTTGTCGGCGCACTCACAGTGCTGCCGGCCCTGTACCTCGTCGTGAGATCGTGGGAGGGCGGGCCGGACACGATTCTCGACACGATCCTGGACGCGCGCACAGCCGGCTTGCTCGTGCGGACGATTGGACTCGCGCTTGCGGTTACGGCCACGGCGGTCGCGATGTCGCTGCCGCTCGCATGGCTGACCGAGCGAACCGATTTGCCCGGGCGGAGGGCGTGGACGGTGCTGCTGGCGCTGCCTCTAGTCATCCCTACGTACGTCGGCGGCTACGTGTTCGTCGCGGCACTGGGGCCGCGCGGTCTCCTGCAGCAACTGCTCGAGCCGATCGGCGTGATGCGACTGCCGTCGATCTACGGGTTCGGCGGTGCGTGGCTCGTGCTTACATTGTTCACCTTCCCCTACGTGTACCTCACCGCGCGCGCCGCGCTGCGCGGTCTGGACCCCGCCCTCGAGGAAGCGAGCATGGCCCTTGGACGATCCCGTCGGGAAACGATGCGGTCGGTTGTGCTCCCGCAACTCCGTCCGTCCGTCGCCGCCGGATCGCTGCTTGTCTCGCTATACGTGCTGCACGATTTCGGAGCGGTTTCACTGTTGCGATTCGACTCGTTCACGCGCGCCATCTACATGCAATACACAGGCTCGTTCGATCGTTCACGCGCCGCGATCCTCGGGCTGCTGCTTATCTGCGTCACGGGTGTTCTTCTTTCCGGCGAGCGCCGCGCGCGCACTCGTGCGGCCTACTACCGCGCGCAGGGATCGGCGCCGCGTATTCCGACCCGGTCGGCCCTCGGCCGCCGGCGTTGGCCTGCGTTCGCCGCATGCGCCCTGTTGGTCACCGTCGCCCTGGGAGTCCCCATCGCGGTAATCGCGTACTGGCTCGCGCGCGGCGTTCGTGCCGGCGAGACGACCGGAGTCGCGTTTGCCGCCGCGGGACGAAGCCTGCAGGCATCCGGACTCGCGGCAGGCGCAGCCGTCATCGCGGCGTGGCCGATCTCGGTCCTCACGGTGCGCTACCCGAGCCGCCTGACGCGCGCCCTCGAGCGCGCGTCCTTCATCGGCTACGCGCTCCCGGGCCTGGTCGTCGCCCTCGCACTCGTATTCGTCGGCGCCCGATACGTCCCAACGCTCTACCAGACGCGCACGATGCTCGTTTTCGCCTACGTCGTGCTCTTCCTTCCCCAAGCGGCCGGCGCCCTTCGCGCCGGCCTGCTCCAACTCAACCCGCAGATCGAAGAGGCCGCGCACTCACTGGGAAGCGGTCGCATCGAAACCCTGCGCCGGGTCGTGCTCCCGCTCGTGCGGCCCGGAATGCTCACCGGAGCCGCGCTGGTATTCCTCACGACGATGAAGGAACTACCGGCCACGCTACTGCTCGCCCCGACAGGTTTCGCAACGTTGTCGACCGAAGTATGGAGCGCCACGAACTCGGCTTCCTTCGCGCGCGCCGCGATGCCGGCGCTGCTGTTGATCGTGCTGGCCGCCGGCCCGCTCGCCGTCATGCTGCTCCGGGGACGGGTGAGCGAACGATGAGCATCACACTTCCCGGACGCGAAACGCTCCGGACGTTCGATCCCGGTGCGGATAGGCTGAACGCAACAATGCAAACGGCCTTCGCAACTGAAGGACTCGTGAAGTTCTACGGTGACACGCCCGCGGTCGCCGGGGTGCACGTCGATGTTGCGCGCGCGGAGATCCTCGCCCTGCTGGGCCCCAGCGGCTGCGGCAAGACAACGTTCTTGCGCCTGATCGCCGGCTTCGAGCGTCCCGACGCCGGAGTCGTGCGCTTCGGTGACCAACAGATGGCCGGACCGCACCGATTCGTTCCGCCGGAGCGTCGGAGCGTCGGCTTCGTCTTCCAAGACTACGCTTTGTTCCCGCACATGAGAGTCGCCGATAACGTCGGCTACGGCGTCAGAGGAGACCGCGCTCGACGCCGATCCCGAGTCACGCAGGCACTTGATCTTGTAGGTCTCGGCGACCTCGGCGATCGATACCCACACGAGTTGTCCGGCGGTCAGCAGCAGCGCGTCGCGCTGGCGCGCGCGCTGGCGCCGGAGCCGCAGATCGTGCTGCTCGACGAGCCGTTCTCGAACCTCGACGCGGACCTGCGGACGCGGGTGCGAACCGAGGTGCGCGACATCTTGCGCGCGGCGGGCGCCACAGCGATCTTCGTAACGCACGATCAAGAAGAAGCGCTGGAGATAGCCGATCGCGTGGCCGTGATGCACGACGGACGCATCGAGCAGATCGGGCGGCCCGAGGAGATCTACCACACGCCGGCGACGCGCTTCGTCGCGGACTTCGTCGGCGAAGCCGAGTTCCTTCCTGCCGTCGTAAAGAACAACCTTCTCTCCACCGACCTCGGCTCGTTCGCGTTGCCGAACTCGGGCGTAACCCCCGGCCCCGGCGAACTGATGCTGCGGCCGGAGGACATCCACCTGTCGCTCGATCCATCCAGCGAAGCCGAAGTCGTTGCCGAGCGATTCCACGGCCCGTTCAACCGCACAGTCGTGCGGTTGCCGTCGGGCCGGATGCTCGTTTCCGCACACTCGTCGCAAGCGACGTTCCACCCCGGCGACCGAGTACGAGTCGAGTTCCGCCCGGATCACCTGGTCCTGTTCCGCGGCGAGACGCGCGCCGCGTGGATCCCCGCCGGTCCGCGCGCGGGGACGTAGTCCGCCCCGCCAACCACCTCAGCCCAGCGAAAGCGCCGGGTTTGCGCCGATGTCCCAGGATGCTCGGTCGCCTCGCTCGAACCGGCGCGCGCCCGCTGCCGCGATCATCGCGCCGTTGTCGGTGCACAACGCGATCGAAGGGACGACGACGCGAATGCCGGACTCCTCCCCCGCCGCGCGCATGCGCGCGCGCAGTCGCGAGTTCGCCGCGACCCCACCGGCGAGGACCACCGTGTCGATGCCCAGATCGCGCGCGGCGCGGATCGTCTTGGTGACGAGCACGTCGACGATTGCCTCTTGAAAAGACGCCGCAAGATCGGCCGGATCGAACGAGTCCTCGAGGTTCTGCCGTTCGCGAACCCATCGGATGACGGCAGTCTTCAAGCCCGACATAGAGAAGTCGTAGTTCGGCTCACCCAGCAGCGCGCGCGGAAAACGATACGCCGACGCATCGCCCGACGCGGCCAGTCGATCGATCACCGGACCGCCGGGGAACCCCAGACCGAGGAATCGCGCAACCTTGTCGAAGGCTTCCCCTACCGCGTCGTCAATCGTCTGGCCAAGGATCTCGAACCGGCCGTGCTCCGGCATCACCGCAATCATGGTGTGTCCCCCGGAAACGATGAGCGCAACGACCGGCGGCTGCACGGATGGATCTTCGAGGAATGACGCCTCGATGTGCCCTTCCAGATGGTTGACTCCAATCAGCGGGATGTCCAGCGTTGCAGCCATCGCCTTTGCCGCGGCGACTCCTACGATGAGCGCGCCGACGAGCCCGGGTCCAACCGTAACCGCAACGGCGTCCAGATCACGCGGGCCGACGCCTGCTTCCGCGAGCGACTGCTCGATCGCAGGTGTCACCGTCATTACGTGCGTTCTACCGGCAATCTCGGGAACGACGCCGCCGAACGGTGCATGCAGGTCGATTTGGGACGAGATGATGTTGGAGCGCACGGCTCCGTCCACCAGGACCGCGATTCCCGTCTCGTCGCAGGAGGTCTCAATTCCGAGAATGATCACAATCCAACGGCTCCCCGGATTCGCGCCAAGCGCTCGGTGATTTCGTAGGACTGCACGTTCTCAACCCACATCACCAGCGCGTCCTCCCCGGTCTCCGCGTAGTAATTGCGCCGAACGCCGACCGGTCGGAAACCGAACCATGCGTACAGTCGCTGCGCCGGCCAGTTGGCAACACGAACTTCAAGCGCAATCGACGTTGCGGCGCGCGCGCGCGCCTCGTCGAACAGATTCAGCATGATGCGGGTTCCCACTCCCCGATGCTGCACCAACGGATCCGTTGCGATCGTCGTGATGTGGCCTTCTCCCTGGTGCACCATGAGTCCGCCGTACCCGACGAGCCGGTGCTCCTCAATCGCAACCACATAGTGGCGCGTCTTACGCTGCGACAACTCGCTGAAGAACAGCGCCGCGCTCCAGGGACGGGGGTAGACCTGCCGTTCGATCTCAAGAACCTCGCGCACGTGGCGGCGGCGCATGGGAGTGATCTCGATGGGCAGCAAACCGCGAGGGGGATCGGCTTCGGCTCTCATCCGGCCTCCCCACGCGCTCGCTTGGAAACCTGAACTCGCATCGGTCGCTCGATCGTGACGCCTCTGTCGGCCCACTTGATCTCGGCATCCGACTTGCGAACATACAGCGGCTCGATCAGCGCGGGAACGACGCCCTCGCCGCTCTCGAGGCGCGGCGACGCGAGTTCCACGAGCACCGCCGCCGACGGGAATGCGCGATCCGGCGGAGCGACGCTGCCGAGGCCGGCGAGTTGATCCGGGTACGCGGATACCCCATCTCCGACCATCAGCACAGGCTGCCCGCGTGACTGCAACTCATCTGCGAGATCCGACGGATCCCACGCGCGGTACTCGTCGAGTCGCTCGACTCCGACGGGCGCGCGCCGGTACATCGACGCGAAGACCTGGCCCCTGCGGGCGTCAATGCACGCGCAGATCACGCTCGACGTGTCGCGCACTCCCGCGGCTAGCAGGTCCAAGCTCGACACTCCGACCACCGGCACTTCGAGCATCTGCGCCACGGTCTTCGCGGTCACGATGCCGACACGCATACTCGTGAACAACCCGGGGCCGATTCCTGCGGCGACCCCGCCGACCTCGCGAAGATCCGTCTTGGTGAGTTCGAGCAGCGACCGCATTGCGGGAACCAGAAACTCCACATGCCCGCGGCCGCGCGCAACGACGATGCTGCCGAGGACTCCCTGCGAGTTCGCAAGGGCAACCGAGGAGACCGGCGTCGAGGTCTCGAACCCGAGCACCAGCATCAGGCCTCCGCCGCCCATCCGGCACACGCTTTGCGCAAGGACTCCCAGTCCCGATCCCAGCGTCTCCCCGACGCGCGAATCACGATTCGGCGCCGCTCCTCATCATGCTGCGTCATCTCTATCTCCAGACGATCGGCCGGCAGCGCGCCGTCGACCGCGTCGCCCCACTCCACGAACGTCACCGAGCCGGGATCGAACACCTCTTCGTAGCCCAAGTCGTACAGCTCCTGCAAGGAATTCAGTCGATAGACATCGACGTGCACGACCCGCGCAGACCCCGCGTATTCCCGCACCAGCACGAACGACGGGCTCTGCACCCGGGCCCGCACGCCCAGCGCTGCCGCCGCCCCTTGCACTAGACAAGTCTTTCCCGCCCCGAGATCGCCCGACAACGACACCACATCTCCCGGCGCCAAGAAACCGGCCAACGCGCCGCCGATCGCACGGGTCACCTCGGGCGAGGTCGAGACACACTCCATTTCCAGCACCGGGATTTCCTCCTTCAGAAAAGCCCCGGTTGTGGCGCGGAGTCGCCGTCGCCCGATACCGCATCCTCGCCCGGCACGGCACGCAACTCCTCGAGCACTTTGGACAGGAACCGGAAGTCGTCTTCCATCTGGGACATCGCCGTGCCGCTGCGGCCGCTGTGCAGCACGGCGGCGGGATGGAACGTGGGCACCAGTACCCGGCCCATCACCTCGTAGCGCTTGCCCCGCAATCGAGAGATCCCAACCTGAGTTTGCAGCAAGAACCTCGTGGCGAAGTTCCCCAACGAACACACAACTAGAGGGTCGACCAGATCCATCTGTTCGGTCAACCACGGCGTGCACGCTTCGATCTCGCCGGGCTGCGGATCGCGATTGCTCGGCGGGCGACACTTCAAAACATTGGCGACGTAAACGTCATCGCGCGTAAGTCCGATCCCTTCGATCAGCTCGTTCAGCAGATTCCCGGCCGCGCCGACGAATGGAACGCCTTTCCGATCCTCGTGGAATCCGGGAGCCTCTCCTATGAACATCAGCTCCGCGGCGGGGTCACCGGAGGCGAACACGACCTGCGTCCGCGTTTGCGACAAGTCGCATCGCGCGCACTGCGCGGCATCGCGCGCGGCGGCATCGATCGTTCTCGTCACGCGCTCCCCCCATGCATTCGACCAAGAGCGGGGGCACCGGCGACGCCGGTTGCCGCGCGCACTCCGCGACGCACCGCCTCGGCCACCAAGTCCGCCGCCATCCGTCCAACCATCTCCGTGTGCGCCGGAACCCGGCGTGTGGACAACGCGAACACGGTATCGCCGTCGAACAAGGTATGCACAGGCCGGATCGCCCTGGCAAGGCCCGTCGCCGCCATGCGGGCGACGCGCGACAACTCGTCACGTGAAAGCGTCCCGTTGGTGGCGACACACACCAGCGTGGTCGATGTCGACCGCGGAAGCGAAAACGCAGCTTTCGCGCGCGCTCCGGCGAGAACCTCACCCGACTCATCGATGACGTCGCCGAGCGCATTTACGACTGCGATCACGCCGACGACCAAGTCCCCCTCGGCGCGCGATGAGCCCCCGATTCCGCCCCGGCTCTGATGCTCGAGCCCTGCGGTCTTGCCGACCGTTGCCCCCATCCCGGCGCCGACATTGCCCTCCCGGGACTCCTCGGCCTCGGCCGCTTCGCAAGCCGCATAGCCCTCGGCCGGACCGGGCCGAACACTCGGATCTCCGATCCCCAGGTCGTAGATCACGGCCGCAGGAACGACCGGCACGCGCGCGCCCGGCGCCGCCACTCCGACGCCACGCTCTTCAAGCCACCGCATGACGCCGTCGGCTGCCGCCAGGCCGAACGCAGACCCGCCGGTGAGCAAGATCCCATGAACTTCCTGCACCAGCGATCCCGGTGACAAGGCATCCATCTCGCGCGTGCCCGGCGCGCCCCCCGCGACGAACGCGGCGGCCGCAGTGCCCGGCGGCGGAAGGATGACGGTGCAGCCGGTGAGCGCATGATCATCGGACCAGTGCCCCACTCGGATCTCGGGGACCGCCGTAATCATCGCGTCGTTGTCGCGGCAACGCGGGCGACGAAGCGTCGCACGTGATCGTTGAACTCCTCGTGCCGCTCAAGCATCGAGCTGTGTCCGGCTCCCTTCAGAACGACGAGTTCCGCGCCGGGGATGGCGCGCGCCATGCGCACCGACGCCCCAGGCGGCGTGAGCCGGTCGTGCGAACCGACGATGATCAGCACGGGGATGTCGATGACCGGCAACACCGTCGTCACATCGAAGCCGAGCAACGTCGGCAGCAGGCGCTCCCAGACCTCAGACGGAACCTCAGCAAGCATGCGTTCGACGAAGTCCACTTGCGCCGGAGACGGGCTCGGACCGAATCCGAAGAACCGCGCCGACAAGTACGCGATCGAGCTGCCGTTGGCGCGCATTCGATCGACGGTATCCGCCCTGCCGGTGAGCGCGCGCATGAGACCCTCTTGCAACGCTTGAGATACGGCGCGCGCGCGCCGTCCCGCGCCGTAGAGCACGCCTCCCATAACGTCGGCGGCCGTCGTGTCGACGAGCACAAGACCTCCCACACGCCGACCGATCTGTTCGCCGAACAACTCGCAGTACTTCAACGCGGTCATGCCGCCCATCGAATGACCGACCACGACTGCGGGACCGTCGCCGGTCGTTTCGCTCAGCACGGCGTGTAGATCGCGAGCGAGTGCCTCCAGCGACCAATCCTGCGACTCCGGACGTCCGCTGCGACCGTGCCCGCGATGGTCGTAGAGCACCAGTCGCATGTCTTCGGCGAGCCCGGTGATCTGGTGATGCCACAACGTGAGGTTCAGCGAAAACCCGTGCGAAAACACCACGGTAGGCCCGCTGCCGGCCTGCTCGACGTTGAGCAGTGTCCCGTCGAACGACGGGATCGGACCGATGGACGCGCCGCGCACGCTTCCGTACGCCTCTTTTGCGAACGGGTCGGCACGGCTTCGGTCACGACGGACGAACGCGCGCTCGGCGGCTATCCCGCCCGCAACTGCCGCAGCAATCGCCGCTGCGGAGATCGCACCCGCGCGCAACCCTCGCTTAGCCACGGAACACCCTCGGGATGCGAGGCGAAACCCTCGTCACGACTTCGTAGTTGATGGTCCCGGTGGCAGCAGCCACTGCCTCGACACCGATTCGTTCGCCGCCCTGTTCGCCGATCAGCACGATCTCGTCCCCCACCTCGCACTCGTCGTCTCCAAGATCCGCCATGAAGGAATCCATGCACACGGTCCCCACCGCAGGGTAGCGCCGTCCACCGATAAGCACGTCGGCGTTGGAGGACAACCCGCGCGGCCATCCGTCCGCGTACCCGAGCGGGATCGTGACGATGGTTGCGTCCCGCTTCAGCCGGTACCGATGCCCATAGGACACCGCCTCGCCGCCACGAACTCGCTTGACCATCGCCGCGCGCGCCTTCAGTGTCAGCGCCGGTCGCAACGCGACAATCCCGTCACACTTGGGGCCCGGAGACAAGCCGTACATCGCGATCCCGACACGCACCATGTCGAAGTGCGCGTCGGGTCGCGTGAGCGAGGCAGCGGAATTCCCGGCGTGCAGCAAGCGCGGTTCGATCCCATGCGCGCGCAACTCATCGACTGCCGCAGCGAAGCGCGACAACTGCACTGAAATGAACGGATGATCCGGCTCGTCGGCAAAAGCGAAGTGCGTGAAAGCTCCCTCGATCTCCACGAGCGGGTGCGCGCGCAGCGCCAGGGCAAACTCATCGATTCGATCCGACGGCCAGCCGAGCCGATTGAGCCCGGTGTCGATCTTCACGTGCGCGCGGATCGGGCTTCCCGCGCGCGCCGCCGCAGCTCCCAGCGCCTCGAGGCCGGCAATCGTGAACACCGCAGGCGTCAAGTCCCTCGCCAAGACCTCCGCGGCGCGATCGTACGCAGGTTCCTGCATCAGCAGCACCGGCGCACCGATCCCCGCCTCGCGCAGCCGAATCCCTTCCTCCAGCAGCACCACACCCAACCCGGCCGCCCCGGCCTCAAGGGCCGCGCGCGCCACTTCGACGTCGCCGTGGCCGTAAGCATTTGCCTTCACCACCGCCATGATGCGCGTGCCGTGGTTCAGGCCTGTCGCGATATTCACAAGGTTCGCCCGAATAGCTCCGAGATCCACCTCGGCCCACGCGGGGCGCGGCGCGCGCGCGATCACCCGGCCACCTCGTGCAGCAAGGGGCCGATCTCGGCGGCCAGTGCCGAGGCGTTGGACGTGTGCGGATCGAGTCGCGCGGCCAAACGGTCGCCCGCCGCGCCGTGCAGCCACACACCCAGCGCGATCAAGCGCGCGTTCACCGGCTCACCGCGAGCCGCTGCCTGCGCCGCCAGCGCGCCGAGCATCCCGGTAAGTACGTCGCCGGTCCCACCTTGAGCAAGCGAGGGCCCGCCGGTTGGGTTCACCCATGTCTCACCGTCGGGCGCGGCGATCACAGTCCCGGGACCCTTGAAGACGATCAAGCACCCCGACTCCGCCGCTGCATCGGAGGCGGCCGCAAGCCTGTCGGAATCGAGTTTGGAAGCGCTTTGTCCGCTCAACCGAGCGAGTTCGCCGGCGTGCGGCGTGAGGACGACCGGCGCGGATCGGGCGCGCGCCGGTCCGGCGAGGTCCCCCGCGAAAACGCCCAACCCGTCGGCATCAAGCACCACGGGTATATCCAGACGCGCAAGCAGTTCCCGCACGGCGGCGACTGCTTGAGGCTGGGTGGTGAGGCCGGGTCCGACTGCGACGGCGTGAAACTCCGAGGCGCGCGCGCAGATCGCTTCGACCGCCGACGCATCGAACGTGTCGGACGAAAGCGGGATCGTGGTGACCTCCGGCGTGCGTGTCACGGCCGCGCGGCAAGCGGCCTCGGGAGCACACAGAACCGTCAATCCCGCACCGGTGTGCATGCCCGCCGAAACCACCAGTGCTGCCGCCCCGGGCATCGCTGTCGATCCTGCCACGACCAGAAGCGTCCCGGCACTTCGCTTGTGCTCGCCCGGGGCCCTTCGCGGCAGCGCGCGCGCAACGTCGGATCGCTCCAACGCGCGCGCCGAACCGCCTGCGAGATCCACCGGAACCCCGATCCCGGCCACCTGGATCCGTCCGGCGTGGACGGCGCCGGGAACGAAGAGCAATCCGGGCTTGAGTCCACCGAGCGTCACCGTGACGTCGGCACGGACGGCGACTCCGGGCACAGAACCGGTGTCGGCGTCGATGCCGGACGGAACATCTATGGACAGAACCGGTGCGGTCGCGCGCGCAATCGCTTCGATGGCTGCGGCAGACGGACCCTCGGGCGCGCGCGCCAGTCCGACACCCAAGACCGCATCGATCACCAGATCCGCGCGCGCCAACTCACGATCGAGCAACGCGGAATCACAGACCCTGCCGCGGAAACCCTCGAGCTGAGCGGCCGGCAGCGCGGCAAGCGGACCCGCGACCGGCACCACCACAACGTGCGCCCCCCAGCCCGTAAGAAACCGCCCGGCAACGATCCCGTCACCGCCGTTGTTGCCTTTTCCGCACACAACGACGATGCGGAGGCCGGAAGTTCCCCCGAGCATCGCGCGCGCGGCGCGCGCAACGGCGAACCCAGCGTTGCGCATAAGACCGGCCACCGGAATCCCGCGCGCGACACACGCCGCGTCCTGATTCCGGACGTCCGCAGCTCGCAGGACGTCAAGCATGGCTACTCGACCGTGACGCTCTTGGCGAGGTTTCGCGGCTGATCCACATTGCAGCCGCGAAGCGTCGCGACCTCGTAAGCCAAGAACTGCATCGGCACCGCCACCAGCGCAGGGACCAAGAGTTCGTGGACACGGGGAACCTCGATCACGCGATCGGCATGACGCGCCACCTCGTCACGATCGCCCTCACTGCAGATCGCGACGACGAACGCGCCGCGCGCCTTGACCTCCTGGATGTTGGAAAGCACCTTCTGATACACGTGACACTGCGTCGCGACGGCCACGACCGGCACGCCCTGCTCGATCAAGGCGATCGGACCATGCTTGAGTTCGCCGGCGGCGAATCCCTCGGCATGCACGTAGCTGATCTCCTTTAGCTTCAGCGCGCCTTCGAGTGCCAGCGGGTATCCGACGTGGCGGCCCATGAAGATAACGCTCGAGGCGCCGGCGATCTCAGCGGCGATCGCCTTCACCGGCTCATGCAGGTCGAGCACGCTCTCGATCAACGCCGGCAGACGCTGCATATCGGCCACAATTGCCGCGGCCTCCGACGGCCACATGGTCGCCCGCACTTGCGCAAGGTACAGCGCCAGCAACTTCAGCCCGACGACCTGCGTCAGAAACGTCTTGGTGGCCGCGACGCCGACTTCCGGACCGGCGCGCGTGTACAGCACCCCGTCCGCTTCCCTCGCGACGCTGGAGCCGACCACATTGACCACCGCCATGACCTTCGCGCGCTGCTCGCGCGCGTATCGCACTGCTTCCAGCGTGTCGATGGTCTCACCCGACTGCGACACCGCGATCACAAGCGTGTCACGGTCCAGCACCGGATCGCGGTAACGAAACTCACTGGCGATCTCGATCTCAACCGGCAAGCGGGTCCAGTGCTCAATCGCGTACTTGGCAACCAGCCCGGCATGAAACGCGGACCCGCAAGCGACCACGAAGACCTTGTCGATCGCGCGGATCTCCTCGTCGGCCAAGCGCAGCTCATCCAGCATCAACTTCCCGTCAGGCAGCGTTCGTCCACGCAATGCGTCGGCAACCGCATCGGGCTGCTCGTAGATCTCCTTGAGCATGAACGTGTCGAACCCGGACTTCTCCGCCGCCTGCACATCCCAGTCGATGTGGATGGCGTTGCCCTCGGCGGGGGATCCGTCGAGCGTCGTAAGGCGGAAACCGTCGCGGCGAATCTCGACAAGTTGGTCGTCGAGCACGTGCACGACGTCGCGCGTGTGCGGGAGCAATGCCGTCGGGTCCGACGCCAGATACGTCCCCTTGTCATTCCGTCCGACGATCAGCGGACTCGTTCGCTTCGCCGCGACGATTAGGCCGGGCTCGTCGGCGGCAATAACTCCGATTGCAAAGGCGCCCTCGACTTCCGCGACGATGCGACGCACGGCCGCGACAAGGTCGCCTTCGTAGACCGACTCGATCAAGTGCGCCAAGGTCTCGGTGTCGGTGTCGGAGGAAAACACGTGTCCGTCCGCCTCCAGGCGCGTTCGCAATTCGAAGAAGTTCTCAATGATCCCGTTGTGGATCAGTGCGATTCTCCCGGCGCAATCGGAATGAGGGTGCGCGTTGCGATCCGTCGGGCCGCCGTGCGTCGCCCATCGGGTGTGCCCGATCCCGGTCGTGCCCTCGATCACCAAAGGTGCAAGCTCTTTGTCGAGCGCTTCGATCTTGCCGGCCTTTCGCACCAACCGGATTCCGCCGTTCTCCAGCACCGCAACGCCCGCGGAGTCGTACCCGCGATAGTCCAGTCTGCGAAGTCCGTCGACGACGACGGAGAGAGCGGGGGTATCCCCGACCACGCCCATGATTCCGCACATATGCGCCTCAGTCTACCGGCGCTCGGGAACTGTCTGCGTACGATCGGCCGGGCGATCAGCCCAGCGTCGCCCGTACTACTTCAACCACTGTTTCAACCGCGGCGCGAGCGCGCTCTTGGGTCGGGGCCTCCGCCATGACGCGCACGAGTTGCTCGGTGCCGGACGCGCGCACCAACAACCGACCCTCGCCGTTCATCCCGGCTTCCACGGCGCTCACCACATCCCACACCGGCCTCGCGTCGGCGAGCGATTCGCGGTCCCGCACTCGAACGTTGACCAGGACCTGTGGGAACCGAGGGATGCGCGCAGCCAGATCCGCGAGGCTCGCCCCGGTAGAGGCCACGACACGCATCAATCGAAGAGCGGTCAGAATCCCGTCCCCGGTCGTGTGGCGGTCGAGGAAGACGATGTGACCGGATTGCTCCCCGCCCATCACGGAGCCGCTCGCGAGCATCTCCGCGAGCACGTACCGGTCCCCCACCTTTGTTTCCAGCACGCGGATTCCCTCGCGCTCCATCGCCCTGCGGAATCCGAGGTTAGCCATCACGGTCGTAACCACGGTGTTCTCGGCGAGCGCGCCGAGATCTCGAGCATGCAGCGCGCAAATCCCGAGGATCTGGTCGCCGTCGACAATGTCGCCGCGCGCGTCGATGGCGATGAACCGGTCCGCGTCGCCGTCGTGAGTGATCCCCGCATCGGCACCGGTCTCGATCACCTTTGCCGCACAGGCCTCGGGATGCGTTGATCCGACGCCGGCGTTGATGTTGGTGCCGTCCGGCTCTGCGCCGATCACAATCACCTTGGCGCCCGCGCGCCGGTAAACCTCTGGGGCGATCGAGAACGCCGCGCCGTTGGCGCAGTCGACCACCACGCGCAAACCCGCCAGCGACGGAACGCCTTCGAGCAAGAACTCCTCATAACGCTCGCGCGCGTCCGTGAGAGGCTCGGGTGCGGCCGGCGGATCCGCGGTGCCGTCCATTGCGGCCTCGATGCGGTCTTCGACTTCGTCGGGCAACTTCATGCCGTCGGGGCCGAAGAACTTGATGCCGTTGTCCGCCGCAGGATTGTGGCTCGCGCTGATGACAATGCCCGCCGTCGCGCCGTAGGCGTGAACCAGGTGAGCGACTCCCGCGGTCGGCATCACGCCGGCCGACAACGAATGCCCGCCCGCCGCAACGATGCCGGATGCAAGTGCACTCTCCAGCGCAGGGCCTGATGCGCGCGTGTCCATCCCGATGACGATGCGGGGGGATCCGTCTCCCAGGACCGTTGCAGCCGCGTGTCCAAGGGCGCGCGCAAGATCGTCGGTCAGGGTCGTGCCGTAAGTGCCACGAACGCCGTCGGTCCCGAAAAGGCGGGCCACAGCCGTACTAGCGCTTGGAGTACTGCGGCGCCTTGCGGGCCTTCTTGAGGCCGTACTTGCGGCGTTCCTTGGCGCGAGCGTCGCGAGTGAGCAGACCCTTGCGCTTCAACTCGGTACGCAACGTCGGGTCGGCCTCGATGAGCGCGCGCGCGATGCCGTGGCGCAGCGCCCCCGCCTGCCCGCTGGTTCCGCCGCCTGCCAGCGACGCGATCACGTCGTAGCGCTCGGCCGTGTTGGTGAGCCGCAGGGGCTCGGTCACGACCATCTGAAGCGCCGGACGCGGGAAGTAGTCCTTGAGTGGGCGGCCGTTCAGAGTGAACTGACCCGTTCCGGACACGATGCGCACGCGCGCGACCGATTCCTTGCGTCGGCCCGTCGCTCGAATTGCCTGTGCCGCTATCGCCATTACCGAGTCACCGCCTTCGCCTGGTAGGGCTCCGGCTTCTGCGCTTCGTGCGGATGCTCGGGACCGTCGTACACCTTCAACTTCTCGCCCATCGCGCGTCCAAGCCGGTTGTGCGGGAGCATTCCCTTCACCGCGCGTTCAACCGCCAACGACGGCCGCGTCTGCAGCAGCTCCTCGTACGACACGCGCGTGAGACCGCCCGGGTACCCCGAGTGGCGGATGAACTCCTTCTGGGCGGTCTTCTTGCCCGTCAATCGGATCTTGCTCGCGTTGACGATGACGACGAAGTCGCCGCAGTCGACGTGGGGAGCAAAGATCGGCTTGTGCTTTCCGCGGAGAAGGCGCGCGGCTTCAACGGCAAGGCGACCCAGGACGCGATCTTCCGCGTCCAGGACCCACCAACGACGCTGGATATCTGAGGGTTTCGGAGAGAATGTTTTCATAAATAAAGTGCCTGGTCAGCGGGCGGAAACTCTACCCGGGCGCCGCCCCCGGGTCAACCTGCGCGAATTCCTCCGGGGACTGAAGACCTAGGTCTGAGGGCGAAGGATCGCCCGCTCCCCCGACGTGAGCCGGCGTGCCGCCTCAACGAGCAACGTGGAGTAGACGATGGTCGGGAGCAGGACCGAGAGTATCGCGCCGATCCCAAGTGGCCCCAGAATTCCCTCGCGCGCGAGGATCATGGGTCCCAGCACAGGGACCGCAAGGAGAGCAGGCGCAGGGGAGATGTCGGGCACGACCAGGAAGATCACGCTCATGACTCCGGCGGGAATGTAGATCGAAGCGGAGAGCGAGGATGCCTCTCGGGCCGAAGTCCCCCAAGCACCGACAGCCAGGCCTGCGGACACCGTAAACGCAGCCACGGCGAACATCGCGATCGACAGGGAAGACAACTCGGCCCACCCGAAGGACAGCCGGCCCCCCAAAGCAGGAAGATCCAGAACGCTGACCACCGCAAACGGTAACAAACTGACTGCGGCAACCGTCAGCGCGGCCAGCATGGACACCCCCCACTTGGCTGCGATGACCTGCCAAGGACGGTAAGGAAGGACGAGGAGCGACTCGAGAGTTCGGCCGTCTTTCTCTGAGGCAAGGGTCGAAACCGAGAAGCCAAGCATGACGCTGAGCGGGAACCAGACGTAGACCGGCAGAACCGAGGCTGCGAAGAACCTCCTTCCCGCTGGGCTGCGTACAAGGTCGGTGGTGTGGATGTTGACCTCTCGGCGGCGTTCCGCAACTGCCGTCGCTCTATTCAGCACTCCCTGCACACGGAAGAACGCGAGCACCGACTTGCCGCTTGCACCCAGCAGCAAGACCTCCACGTTGAGTTCAGGCGCGCGCTTTCCCCGCAGAGTGGTGGAGACGACCATCCCCACGTCTGCCTTTCGCCCAAGAACCGCGGCAGCGGCGTCGCGGGTTTCACGGATGGTGATCCCCCCGGACTCCAACGCTTGGCGGACCGGTTCGGCTCCTCCCTGGACGGCCACGACGACCGAGCCGTGAGAGAGGTCCGTAGCGGAACGCTGCGCAATCAGGCCGGGAAGTCCGAAGAAGAGAGGAACGAACAACAGCGGCTGGAGAAGCGTAGAGATCCGCACCCACCGCTGTCGGCCGATATCCATCAACTCACGCCGGAGGATGGTGGCGATCCCAGCCGGAGTATCGGTCATGCGCTCCCCTCGTGCCCGAAAGCACCTTCGCCGAGAAGTGCGGCACTCGGTGGGTCCATCGTGCCCGCCAAGGCCTCGTCTTTGAGGGCGTCGAGGAATGCCAGACGGAACTCGCCGGTGACATGGCGACGTGCGATGTCCTCGACAGATCCTTCAACGACCACACGGCCCGCCGTAATGCCGACCACGTTGCGGCAGAGCAGTTGCACCTCGGTGAGGATGTGCGTGGATAGGAGCACCGTCTTGTGGGCGAAAGCGCTCCCGGTCAGAAGGTCGTGTACTGCGGCTGCGGCTGAAACGTCCAAAGACGCCGTGGGTTCGTCGAGCAGCAAGACCGGGGGATCGTGGACCAGCGCGCGCGCCAAGGCGATCTTCTGTCGCGTCCCCTTTGAAAGCACGGCCGCCTTCGAATCCAAACGGTCGTGGAAGGACAGGAGTTCCGCGAGTTCCTCCACGCGCCGGCGCGCGACCGCCGAACTCAGGCCGAAGGATCGCGCAGCGAACACGAGTTGCTCGCGGCAAGTGAGGCGATCGTAGAGACCCGGGTCTTCCGTGAGCAGGCCGATCGAGCGCCGGACCTCCCGGGAGTTCGCCACGGTATCCAGTCCGCACACGCGCACCGAACCGGAGTCCGGACGAAGAAGGGTGGCGATCAAGCGAAGTGTCGTCGTCTTGCCGGCGCCGTTGGGTCCGAGCAGTCCGGTGATCAGACCGGGCACCGCGAGGAAACCGACGCCCCTCAAGACCGGCTTCCCGCCGAGGCTTCGCCGGACATCCACGACTTCAATCACGGCGCGATATTGCCCTCCGCGATCCAACAGCTGGGCTATACCCGACATCGACTGATCTTCTGTCAAGAACCGGCGTCACGGTGCTCCGCCTTTCCTGTCCGCCATACGCACGTGCAGTCGCAGTAAGCGGCCGCATGTGACGCAGGCATTTCTGTAGGGGGAAAGTAGGGTGCAATGGGCCGCGGCGCAAGACCCGGTCGGATGCGCTGCTACCACGCGGGAGGCCGCCGACCGAGGAGCAGTGGAAGGAGCCCCGACACCGAAAATAGGGCGTGCGCGCTTGTCAAGGGGGGGATGCCATCCGAGACCGCGCTCGCACCGAGGAACGACACCCCTTGCCCTCAACGCCGCCGTGGGTTACGAATGGGACATATCTGCAACACGGGATCGGGGGGAAGAGATGAGACGTCCGATTGCGGCGCTGGCCTGCGCCACGCTGATCTCCATGGTCGCCTGCGGCAGCAAGGTCCCGCGCGCGGCGCCGCTGGTCGCACCCTCGGAGTCCCGGCCGTCTGAGAGCGTCACCGCATCGACGACGACGTCGGCGACAGAGACGCCCCGCCCCGCGCCCAGCCCCTCGGCCTCCCCCTCGAGCATCCCCACCCGGCGCCATGTCCCCGACGAGGTCCTGCTTGGATTGAGGACGCCGCGTAACGGATCAACACGCAAGTTGCAGTTGCGCTTCAGCGCGTTTGGATTGCCCAGCACCTGCGGCTCTGTCGGTCCCCTCGAGGTCTCCAAGCGCCTGAAGGAAGATCTGCAGGCAACGATCCAGGGGTTCGACCGCACAGAGGGCAAGCGTGGCTCGGTGTGCGGCGGGGCGATTCAAGTCACGTCCTCGACCATCGACATCCCGCTGTCGTGGGCGCGCGCCAAGGCGCGCACGATCGTCGTGGATCTGTCCGGGAAGAAGAACACCTTCCAGCTCACGCTCGAAGGCTACGTGGCCGTCCTCGATCCCTCGCGGACGCCGAATGTCTTCTCCGGCAGGCGCGATCTCCCGGATCGGCGCGTTGGGTCGAGCCAGGTGACCGCCATCCTGTATCCGCAAGACGTTGGGCGCCTCTACGTGGCTGCTTCCGGGGACTATGTCGAGAGGTTACGGACCTTCGCGGGCGAACAAGGCTGGCTCGACGCTCGCGAAACCTACGGATTCCCCGACGCGAACCCAGAAAAACCCACCATGCTGTGGGTCGTGGTCCGAAATCGGGAGCTGCCCCCGCCGCACCGTGGAGAGATGGTCGGCAAGATCGGCTCGGCGGAAGTGCACCTCGCCTGCGAGGAGTGACGGCCACCGGACTCGTCAGCGCGCAAACGGGTTGCGGGGATAGCCGACCTCCATGAAGTGCAGGCCGCGCGCCGGAGCCACCGGACCGGCCGCGGCGCGATCGCGTGCGGCGAGCGCGCGCTCCACATCCTCAACCGCGCGCCGTCCTCGTCCGACCTCCAGCAGCATCCCCACGATCGAGCGCACCATCTGATGGCAAAACGAGTCGGCTGAGACCTTAAAGGTGATGTCGGATCCGGCGGGGACGATGCGGATCGAGCGGACCCTACGGACAGGCCCACCCTGGCCGCGTCGGCAGTACGAGGTGAAGTCGTGCTCCCCGACCAGCGCGCGCACGCCGACGCGCATCTTGGGCACCGACACGGGCGACAGCACATGTAGCGCGAACCGGTCTCGGAAAGGGTCGGGGGCGTCGCCAAGGTATGCCCGGTACTCGTAGGACCGCCGCACCGCCGAAAAGCGCGCATCGAAGGTGTCGGGAACTTCTGCGGCCGCGCGCACAAGTATCTCCGGGGCAAGCCAGCGGTTGAGTCGCTCGCACACCCACTCCGGCCGCGTGCCTTCGCGAGCGGAGAAAGACACCACCTGACCGTTTGCGTGGACACCGGCGTCGGTACGGCCGGCTCCGGTCGTGGAAACGGGCGCGCGCAAAAGCGCTGTCAGGCGGTCGTCGAGCACGCCTTGGACGGAGCGCACGTCGGGTTGACGCGCAAAGCCGTGGAAGTCGGTTCCGTCGTAGGCGACGACGAGCGCGATCTTCATCGCATTCTCGCCCGGATACGGGATTACGACCTACTTGCCCGTTTCCTCGCCGACCAATTCGATAAGCGCCATCGGAGCCGAGTCGCCCTTGCGGTACCCGGTCTTCACGATGCGGGTGTACCCACCCTCGCGCGACGCGAACTGGGGGCCGATCTCGGCAAACAGCTTGTGCACGATGCCCTTGTCCGTGACGATCTTGAGCACTCGACGACGCGCCGCGATATCGCCTCGCTTGGCAAAGGTGATCATGCGCTCGGCGAGGGGGCGCATCGCCTTAGCGCGCGCCTCCGTCGTTTGCACGCGACCGTCGCGGAACAGCGACGAGCAAAGCCCTGCAAGCATGAGCTTCTGATGAGCCGGGCCCGATCCGAGCCGAGCCCCCTTCTTCGGTGTCGGCACGACCTAGCCCTCCCTGAGCGACAGGCCCATCTCGGCCAGCTTCTGCTTGACCTCGTCGATGGACTTCTGCCCGAAGTTGCGAATGTCCAGCAAGTCTTGCTCGGTGCGCTGAACAAGGTCTCCGACCGTTGCCACGCCCTCGCGCTTGAGGCAGTTGTATGACCGCACCGAGAAGTCGAGTTCCTCGATCTCCAGGGCGAGGTCCGACGCGCGCGCGGCCTCCTCCGGAGAAGGCCCGAGGGTCAACGCTTGAGCCTCCGACAGCTCCGCAACGAGTCCGAGCAGATCGACGAGCGTGTGTCCGGCGGCGGCGAGAGCCTCCTTCGGAGTGATGGCGCCGTTGGTGTCGATGTCGAGGATGAGCTTGTCGTAGTTCGTCATCTGCTCAACACGTGTGTGCTCAACGGCGTACGAAACCCGGCGAACAGGCGAGAAGATCGAGTCGATCGGGATCACGCCGATCGTGTCGGACGTGCGCTTGTTGCGCTCGCCGGTCACGTATCCACGACCCTGCTCGACGATCAGTTCCATGTCCAGCCGAGCTTTCTTGTTCAGCGTCGCGATGCGCAGATCCGGATTGAGAATCTCGATGCCGGCCGGCACTTCGATGTCGCCGGCAACAACGTCTTTCGGACCCTGCGCGCGCAGGAAGACCGGCACCGGCTCGGGGTGCTCACTGCGCAGTACGAGATCCTTGATGTTGAGAATGATGTCGGTGACATCTTCCTTGACACCGGCAATAGCGGAGAACTCGTGCAGGACTCCCTCGATGCGAATCTGCGTCACCGCCGCGCCCGGGATGGAGGACAGCAGCGTCCGACGGAGCGAGTTGCCGAGCGTGTATCCAAAGCCCGGCTCCAGCGGTTCAATCGCGAACTTCCACCGCGTTTCGGTCAACGGCTCTTCGACGATCTGCGGTCTGTGGACGATAAGCAACGGACTTCCTCCCTATGCACCCATCGGCCGCGGCCCGACGGCCCGACGACTCAAAGTGAACTGCGCGTCATGCGCCTCGACGATGCCTCCCCGAACGATCACTTCGAGTACAGCTCCACAATCATCCGCTCCCGCACCGGCAGGTCGATCTGGTCGCGCGTCGGCAAGTGGCGAACCGTTGCAGTCAGCGCCTCTTTCTCCACGCCGAGCCACTCCGCCGGCGGACGAGTCTCATTGACCGCCACCGAGTGCAACACGGGTTGGATGTGCCTGCTCTTCGCGCCGATCGAGATGACGTCGCCCGGACACACCCGCATCGACGGAATGCTCGCGCGGCGGCCGTTGCGCTCCACGTGCCCGTGGAGGACCAGTTGACGCGCTTGGTCTCGCGACAGCGCAAAGCCCGCGCGGTACACGACGTTGTCCAAGCGAGACTCGAGCAGGCGGAGCAGGTTCTCCCCGGTCATCCCCTGCAGGCGAGTCGCTTCCTCGTAGTAGTTACGGAACTGCCGCTCCAAGACGCCGTAGATCCGGCGCGCGCGCTGCTTCTCGCGAAGCTGCAGTGCGTACTCGGTGTCCTTCGTACGGCCACGCCCGTGCTGGCCCGGCGGGAACGGCCGAGACTCGATCGGGCACTTGGGAGTCTCGCACTTGGTGCCCTTCAGGAACAGCTTGATCTTCTCCCGCCGGCACAGGCGGCAATCCGCATCGGTGTAGCGCGCCACCTCAGACCCTCCTACGACGCGGCGGCCGACACCCGTTGTGCGGCACCGGCGTTACGTCTTGAATCCCGGCAACCTCCAGGCCCGCCGCCGCCAGCGAGCGAATCGCCGTCTCACGGCCGGAACCCGGTCCCTTCACGAACACGTCCACGCGGCGCACGCCGTGCTCCATCGCGCGCTTCGCCGCGGCCTCGGCCGCCAGCTGCGCAGCAAAGGGAGTCGACTTGCGAGAGCCCTTGAACCCCACGTTGCCACTCGACGCCCACGAGATCGTGTGACCCTGCGGGTCGGTGATGGTCACGATCGTGTTGTTGAACGTGGACTTGATGTGCGCCTGACCGTGGGGAATATTCTTCTTCTCCTTGCGCTTACTGCGCTTGGGCTTCGCCACGTACCCTCCTGATCCCGACTACCGTTGCGATTCGGATCACTTCTTGGACCGAACCTTCTTCGAGCCCGCGACCGTCTTCTTCGGGCCCTTGCGCGTGCGCGCGTTGGTGTGCGTGCGCTGCCCCCGGACCGGAAGTCCGCGACGATGCCGGATGCCCTGGTAACAGTTGATCTCGACCTTGCGCTTGATGTCGGTGGAAACCTGCCGGCGCAGATCACCTTCCACCTTGAAGTTTGCGTCGATCCACTCGCGAAGCCGCACGACCTCTTCATCGGTGAGGTCGCGCACCCGCCGCGACGGTTCCACCTGTGTCGCAGCCAAAGTTCGCTTCGCCAGTGTCGGACCGACACCGAAGATGTAGGTCAGCGCGACTTCCACCCGCTTGTCACGGGGAAGGTCGACTCCTGCGATACGAGCCATCCGCTCTCTCCCTATCCCTGTCGCTGCTTGTGGCGTGGGTTGGAACAAATCACCATGACCCGACCCGCGCGCCGGATCACCTTGCACTTCTCACACATCTTGCGAACGCTCGGACGGACTTTCATCGCAGCCTCGATTTCCTTCGCGCCTCAATTTTCATTGCTCGCCACACAGAGCCGATACCTGCTCCGCGCCCCGCCTATCCACTCCAGCAGCCAGCACGGCGACCCTGTTTCGGAGCCGACCAAGCATGGTAGCAGTGTTTTTCGCCCCGGTCATTCGCGCCCCCGGGCCGTCTCTGTGAGAACCTCGTGTCCGTCGGCGGTGACGGCCACTGTGTGCTCAAAGTGAGCAGAGCGGGTACCGTCCGCAGTCACCACGGTCCAACCGTCGGCCAACAGCCTAGTCTGGTATCCCCCGACGTTGATCATCGGCTCGATCGCGATGACCATCCCTTCGTCCAAAGGGAATCCTTTGCCGGCCTGGCCGTGATTGGGGACCGGCGGGTCTTCATGCAGCGCGCGCCCGATCCCGTGCCCGACGTATTCGCGAACGACGGAGAACCCCGCCCCCTCGGCCACAGCCTGGACGGCTGCTCCGATGTCGCCGATGCGCGCGCCCGGACGAACCGCATCAATCCCTGCCTCCAGCGCGCGCCTGGTCGCGTCCATGAGCCGCGCAGCCTCGGGATCCGGCTCCCCAACCGGGACCGTGATCGCGGCGTCGCCGTGGTACCCCTCAGCGATCGCACCGCAATCCACCTTCACCAAATCTCCGTCCTTCAAAACGACTTCTCCGGGGATTCCGTGCACGATCTCGGTGTTCAGCGATGTGCAGATCGTCGCGGGGAACCCGCGGTACCCCTTGAACGACGGAATCGCCCCGCGCGCGCGAATCTCTCGCTCGGCGACCTCATCCAGGTGCGCAGTCGTCACGCCGGCCCTGATCTCCGATCGGACGGCCGCGAGCGTCTCGGCGACGACTCGGCCGGCCTGACGCATCTTCGCAATCTCCGCCGGGCGCTTTCGGATGATCATCCGGCGTCGAGCTCCTTGGCAATGCGCTCCTGCACTTCGGCCGTATCTCCCGTGCCGTCTACCCGGCGCAACAGGCCCCAAGCCTCGTAAGACGCAATCAGCGGCGCGGTCTGGCGGTGGAATACCTCGAGCCGCTTCCAGATAACTCCCGGCGTATCGTCGCTTCTCTGGAAAAGCACCTCCCCGTCGTCATCACACGTCCCGGACGTCCGAGGAGGGCTCGATTTGAGGTTGAAGATCCGAGCACATGCAGGGCAGGACCAACGGGCCGACAATCGCTCGACAATCTCCGCGTCGGGGACCTCTAGATCCACGACCACATCCAGCGGCGCGCCGATCTCGGAGAGGCTGGCATCCAGTGCGTCGGCCTGCGGAACAGTCCTGGGGAACCCATCCAACAAGAACCCCGCGGCCGCATCAGGCTCCGACAAGCGCGCGCGCAACAACTCGAGCACGACCTCGTCCGGAACCAACTCGCCCATGTCCATGTACGACTTCGCGCGCAGCCCAATACCAGTCTGGTTCTTTACCGCTGCACGCAACAGGTCTCCAGTCGCAATGTGCGGCACTCCGTACCGCGCGGCGAGCCCGACCGCCTGCGTTCCCTTCCCGGCCCCCGGAGGGCCAAGCAAGATCAGTCGCATCGAGAACTCCTACTTCAGGAACCCTTCGTAATGACGCATCATCAGTTGAGATTCGATCTGCTTCATCGTTTCGAGACCGACCCCGACCATGATCAGCACGGCCGTTCCCGCGAAGGGGAACGAAGTCACGTTCCAGGCCCCCTGCGCAATGAACGGCAGCACCGCGATCGATCCGAGGAACATCGCTCCCGGAAGCGTGATGCGGGTCAGAATGTGGTCAAGGTAGTCGGCCGTGGGACGCCCCGGACGGATGCCGGGAACGAACCCACCGTATTTCTTCATGTTGTCGGCAACGTCGGTCGGGTTGAACGTGATCGCGGTGTAGAAATACGTGAAGAAGATGATGAGGACGAAATACGCCACCACGTACCAGAAGCTCGTTCCGCTGGCGAAGTGGCGATCGATGAAGTTCTTGAACGTGTTGTTCTGCACGATCGTCGCCGCCAGAACAGGCAAGTACAGCAGCGACGAGGCGAAGATGATCGGGATGACCCCCGCTTGGTTGACCTTCATGGGAATGTAGGTAGACCCGCCGCCCATCGTCTTTCGCCCCACCACGCGTTTGGCGTATTGCACCGGGATTCTGCGCTGGGCCTGCTCGACCAACACGACCGTAAGGACAATCGCCATACCCAAAGCGATGAAGACGGACCCCTTCGCCGGCCCCGCACTCGCCCAGAGCGAGGTCGCGTTCCCCGGCAGCGAAGCGATGATCGAGGCGAAGATAAGCAGCGACATACCGTTGCCGATCCCCCGCTGCGTGATCAACTCGCCGAGCCACATGATGAGTGCCGTTCCCGCCGTCAGCGTCAAAACGATCAGGAAAGTGCGACCAACGGTCAGGTTCGTGAACATGTCGCGGATGCCTGGGAACAGGTTCCCGCTGTTCGCCGTGACGACGATCCCCAGGGACTGCAGCAAGGAAAGCACCACGGTCATGTAACGCGTGTACTGGGTGATCTTCTTGCGGCCGAGTTCGCCTTCCTTTTGCAGCGCTTCAAGCTTCGGAATAACCACCGTAAGCAACTGCATGATGATCGAGGAGGTGATGTACGGCATGATCCCGAGCGCAAAGATCGCGAACCGAGTCAATGCGCCACCAGAGAACAAGTTGATCAGCGTGTAGACGCCGCCGCTTTGCTCCGCTTGCCTCTGGAGCTCTTCGATCTTGGTCACGTCTACGCCGGGCAACGGGATGTGCGACCCCAGCCGGTACACGCCGATGATCAAAAGCGTGAACAGGATCTTGTTCCGCAGGTCGGGGATCTTGAAGGCGTTTCGAAACGCGCTGAGCACGACTTGGGCCTTTCTGCCTAGATCACCTCGACGGTGCCGCCTGCGGCCGTGATCTTGGCCTTGGCGGACTCACTGAACGCCGCGGCCTTAACCGTCAAGGGCACGGTCACCTCTCCCCTACCCAGGATCTTGATCGCTCCGCGGCTCTTGCGCACCACGCCCTTGGCGCGAAGCGCATCCGGGTCGACCACCGTCCCTGCAGCGAAGGCATTCAACGACTCGACGTTCACGGGCTCGTACTCGACCTTGAAGCGTGCGTTCGAGAACCCGCCCAGCTTGGGCAGACGGCGGTGCAGCGGCATCTGGCCGCCCTCGAACCACGGATGGACGGTCGTGCGCGCGCCGGTACCCTTCGTTCCACGACCGGACGTCTTGCCCTTGCCGGACCCGTGACCGCGACCGACTCGCGTTGCTTTCTTGTGTGCGCCCGGTGCCGGACGCAGATGATGCAGCTTCACTGCGAAACCTCCTCGACCTCAACCAGGTGCGCGACCGCACGCACGGCGCCGCGCGCCTGAGGCGTGTCGTCGCGCACGACGCTCTGGCGAATCTTACGAAGCCCGAGAGAGCGGACCGTCTCACGCTGACGCTCAGTACACCCGATCAGCCCGCGCCGCAGCGTAACCTTGATCTTCGCCATCACGCACTCGCCTCGGCCGCGCGAATCGCCTCGAGCATCCGCCGCGGCGCGACACGCTCGAGCGGCAGACCGCGGTCGCGCGCCACATCTTCAGGCAAGCGCAGAGACCGCAATCCTGACTCAACGGCGTGCACGATGTTGATCGGGTTCCCGCTGCCCAACGACTTCGACAGGATGTCGGAAATCCCAGCGCACTCAAGTACTGCGCGCACCGGACCGCCGGCGATGATCCCGGTACCCGGTGACGCCGGCTTCAGCATCACGCGACCGGCGCCGTGCTCACCGGTAATCTCGTGGGGAATCGTAGCCCCCACCATGGGAACGCGAAACATCGAGCGCTTCGCGATGTCGATGCCCTTCTGAATAGCGGCGGGGACTTCCTTCGCCTTGCCGTACCCCACACCGACTCTGCCGCTGCGGTCTCCGACGACGACGAGCGCCGTGAACGAGAAGCGTCGGCCTCCCTTTACGACCTTCGCCACGCGGTTGATCGTGACGACGCGCTCCTCGAACTGCGGGGCTCCCGGATCCTGATCCGGTCCCGAACGACGACGCTCCACCATGTGGTGTGACTCCTCCCTAGAACTTCAATCCAGCTTCGCGAGCGCCTTCAGCCAACTCGCGAACGCGCCCCTGGAAGCGAAAGCCTCCGCGGTCGAAGACGACAGCCTCGACCCCCGACGCGAGCGCGCGCTTGCCGACTAGTAACCCTACGGCCTTGGACACGGTGCTCTTGTTCCCGTCCTTGGCAATCTCGGGGTCCAGCGCCGACGCGGATGCGATCGTGTGGCCGCGCAGATCATCGATGACCTGTGCGTAGATGTGCCGGTTCGAGCGAAACACCGCCAACCGCGGGCGCTGCGCACTCCCGACCACCTGCTTGCGAACGCGCGCATGCCGGCGCGTACGGGCCTCCACCTTCTTCAGCGCCATCTCTACTTCGCTGCCTTTCCGGCCTTGCGTCGGACGTACTCGCCCTGATAGCGAATGCCCTTGCCCTTGTAGGGGTCCGGCGGACGAAGCGCGCGGATGTTCGCCGCCACCTGACCGACGGCCTGCTTATCCGTTCCGCTTACGATGATCTTCGTCGGCGTCTCGACCGTGAACAAGATCCCCTCGGGAGCTGGAACCAGCACCGGGTGACTGAAGCCGACGAGCACTTCGAGGTCATCGCCCTTGGCCGATGCGCGGTACCCGACGCCCTGAATCTCCAACACCTTGAAGTAGCCCTCCGTCACGCCCTGAACCATGTTGGCCACGAGCGTCCGGGTCAGTCCGTGCAGCGACCGGTGCGTGCGTCCATCGCTCGGACGCTCGACTCGCAGGGTATCCCCCTCGCGCACCAAGCTCATGTCGGCGTGAATGTCGCGCTCGAGCGTCCCCTTGGGACCCTTGACCGTCACCCTTGTTCCGGAGACCTCGACATCGACACCGCTGGGAACGGTGATCGGATTCTTTCCAATTCTGCTCATCTCACCATCACCACACGTAACAAAGGACTTCGCCGCCGGTGCCGGCCTTCGCCGCCTGTCTGTCCGTCATCAAACCCTTGGCCGTCGAAAGAATAGCGATACCAAGTCCGCCAAGAACGCGCGGCAACGAGTCGTGGTGCGCGTACACGCGCAATCCCGGCTTCGAAATCCGCTTGATCCCAACGATCGTGCGCTCGCGGTTCGGGCCGTACTTCAACTTGATCGTGAGCTGCGGTCCCTGCTCGCCGCCGGCCACATCGAAATCCTCGATGTAACCCTCGCGGCGCAGGATGTCGGAGATCGCGACCTTCAGTTTGGACGACGGCATGAGCGTGGAGTCCTTGCCCGCCGTGGTGGCGTTGCGGATCCGCGTAAGCATGTCGGCGATCGGATCGGTCATCGTCATCTCAGATCACCAGCTCGCCTTCGTGATACCGGGCAGCTCGCCCGAATGCGCCAGCTGCCGCAAGCAAATCCGGCACAGGCAGAACGCGCGGTAATAGGCGCGCGGTCGGCCGCAGCGCTTGCACCGGTTGTACGCGCGGGCGGAGAACTTCGCCGGACGCTTCTGCTTCTCAATCAACGCGGTCTTCGCCATCAGATCTCCGCCTTCATGTCGCGGAAGGGAAACCCGAGCTCGCGCAGCAAGGCGCGCCCGTGCTCGTCGTTCTCCGCCGTCGTTACCACCGTGATGTCCATCCCTCGGACCTTCGTCACCCTGTCGTAGTCGATCTCGGGAAAGATCAACTGCTCCGTTACTCCGAAGGTGTAGTTCCCTGAGCCGTCCATCTTGGTCGGCAAACCGCGGAAGTCGCGGATACGAGGCAAAGCGACCGACAGGAGTCGGTCGAGAAACTCCCACATACGATCGCCTCGCAACGTCACCTTCACGCCGATCGCCTGCCCCTCACGGAGCTTGAACGCAGCGATGGACTTGCGCGCCTTCGTCACCAACGGCTTCTGGCCCGAGATGATCTCGAGATCTTTCGTCGCGCCCTCGATGAGCTTGGCGTCCTTGATGGCTTCGCCCACGCCCATGTTTATCGTGACCTTGACCGGACGCGGCACCTGCATCACGTTCGCGAGACCAATCGAGTCCTTCAAGGACGGACGGATCTCGTCGCGATACCGCTGCTTTAGCCGCGGAACGGTGGTCGTGGATGTATCCGTCATCAGATCCTCGCCCCACACTTCTTACAGACACGCTGCTTGCCCTCGGCGGAAACGTCGAAGCCGACCCGAGTCGGCGCGCTGCACGAAGAACAAAGCAGAGCAACGTTGGAAACATCTACGGGCATTTCCTTGGTGATGATCCCGCCGGTCACGCCCGAGCGTCCTTGCGCCGGGCGAACGCGCTCATGGCGCTTCACCTGGTTGACGCCCTCGACCATGACCGCGTTGCGTGCCGGGTACACGCGCACCACGCGACCTTGCTTGCCCCGGTCCTTACCCGAGATGACCTGGACGATGTCGTTCTTGCGGATCTTGGATGCCGACATCTAGAGCACCTCCGGAGCCAGCGAGATGATCTTCATAAAGCGCTTGTCTCTCAGTTCTCGAGCCACGGGGCCGAAAATACGGGTCCCCCTGGGGTTCATCTGGTCGTTGATCAGCACCGCAGCGTTCTCGTCGAAGCGGATGTACGACCCGTCCGGGCGACGGCGCTCCTTCTTCGTGCGCACGACGACGGCCTTGACGACCTCGCCCTTCTTGACAGGCGCCCCGGGAAGCGCGTCCTTGACTGTCGCAACGATGATGTCTCCGATTCGCGCATAGCGACGGCCGGAGCCACCCAGCACACGGATACACAGGATCTCCCGCGCGCCGGTGTTGTCGGCAACCTTCAACCGGCTCTCTTGCTGGATCATCTACTTCGCCTTCTCAAGGATCTCGGCAACGCGCCAACGCTTCGTCCGCGAGAGCGGGCGCGTCTCCGCGATGCGGACACGATCACCCACGCCGCAGGAGTTCGCTTCGTCGTGCGCCTTGTACTTCGTCAAGCGCCGCTGTGTCTTGCCATACAGCGCATGCCGGAACGTGTCCTGAACCGCGACCACGACGGTCTTATCCATCTTGTCGCTCACGACCACGCCCACGCGGGTCTTCCGCCGTGACCGTTCCATCATGCCTCCTCCGTCCCGGTACCTTCGAGCGCCATGAGCTCACGCTCGCGCACGACGGTGAGAATCCGGGCAACTTCCTTGCGCATCTGCTTGATCCGCATCGGGTTGTCCAGCTGACCGGTCACTAACTGAAAGCGAAGGTTGAACAACTCTTCCTTCGCCTCGGCGAGCTTCCCGTCGAGCTCGATGTCCGAAAGCTGTCGCAGTTCGTTCGGATTCATAGCGTCCGTTCGCCCTTCCGGTCCATCATTCGCCCTCTTCGCGCCGCACGAACCGAGTCTTCAACGGCAGCTTGTGTGCCGCCAGCCGCAAGGCCTCGCGCGCGATCTCCTCGTCAACACCGGCGAGTTCGAACATCACCCGGCCGGGCTTGACCACAGCGACCCATCCCTCGGGGTTGCCCTTGCCCGAACCCATCCGAGTCTCGGCCGGCTTCTTCGTGAAGGGCTTGTCGGGGAAGATGTTGATCCACACCTTGCCGCCACGGCGCATGTGTCGCGTCATCGCAACACGAGCGGCCTCGATCTGCCGTGCGGTCACCCACGACGGCTCAATCGCCTGCAGCCCAAAATCCCCGAAGGACACCTTCGTGCCGCCCTTCGCCAGCCCCCGCATGTGTCCGCGGTGCTGCTTGCGGTGCTTTACCTTCTTCGGCGCGAGCATCTACTCCCCCGCCCCCTCGTTTCCGGTTTCGGGAACCGCAGGCTTAGCCTCGGTCGCCGGAGCGGCCTTCGGCGCGGGAGCCGCCGGGCGGTCGGCCGTCGGACGCCCACCGGCACCGCGAGGAGCACCCGCACCCGGACCACCGCGACCTGCACCGGCACCGCGAGGAGCACCGGCACCG
>Ga0265292_1000271_pt1 | contig 87149 bp, 66 predicted proteins | sample Munlanlewell296A_FD_189080 | JGI IMG/M metagenome (GOLD analysis project Ga0265292, IMG submission 189080) | Leachate microbial communities from a municipal landfill in Southern Ontario, Canada - Leachate well 296A | ecosystem: Engineered > Solid waste > Landfill > Unclassified | place: Canada...
TTAATGATAGGTTTTTAAAGGCATAAATATCCAAGCATTATTAAACAAAATGAAACTACATTTACACCCTGATAGGTGGTACACTTTTCACCCGGAATAGTGGTACATAATTGAATCGGTACAAACATTCATATTTGGCATAAATATATTTTATTTGACTTAACAGAAAAATATATTTAGGTATTTATACTATTTTTTGACTGTGAAATAGCGGTTATTCAGCTTTTATTACGTCTTTTGTACTCATAAATGAATCAATACCATGCTGACTTTTGGAAAGAAAATGCGTGAGATACGCGAAGCAAAAAATATATCGCAAGCTGATCTTGCACAGGTATTAAGTACCAACCCTTCACTGATCGGGAAGTATGAAAAGGATGAAGTAAAACCAAGTATTGATGCAATAAAGAAACTGGCCGAAGCTCTCGGCACTACTGCGGGATATTTACTCGATGATACAAGCGACTTTGACTTCTTAAAAGATGTTGCCATGCTCAAACGCTTCAACGATCTCAACCTGCTTCCTGAACCTGACAAAGAATATATCCTCTATACACTTGATGCGCTTATCAAAGCAGCTAAACTCAAATCGCTGTAAATAATTCTTTTGTATTTTTTTGCATTGCTTCTTGCTCGCCGACAAAGAAACGGGAGTGAAGAATGAACGGACGTTTCTGCGAGTGCCATTGTCTGGGGTGACAGTAAAGCGCGAAGTATGAGCGCGATGGACACACAGTGCAGGGGCAAGAGTGTGGCATACGATAGTATAAGCGTGGGATCTGTGCCAACGATGCCCCGGAACGCAGACAATGGCCGGCAGGCGAGCATAACAATAGAAGGATGCGGGTAAATGAAAAGGCACATCAGGGAAGTATGACCTGGTGTGCCTTTTCATTTACAGGAGCATCCCGAACAAAAGCGTGAGGAGCGCAAGGAGTGTGACAGACTGACGAAGGAGTGTCTGGCGCAAACCTTGCTGACGAATGATTTTGTGAGACCTATTTACCAAGACATATTATTTGGAGCAGCGTTTATCAATCCTTCCATAAAGCAATGTGGGTTTTTAGTATTGTGGTTGTTGAGTTTAAAGCATAAAAAACACCCCGCGCTGTAGCGGTTGAATGATTGATAGTTTGATGGGATTAATTACTTAGGCCACAACTTATTCAACTTGATACTATACCGATTTCCTTTGTCACCCGATACGACAGAAGCTATTCTTTTGTCAAAATTAACTGTGGCTCTATCAAGGGTATCACCAACAGCATGGACATCATAATGTTCAGTAATGAAAAATGACTTCGATTTGTTATCAAACAAAATATCCCATGTTAACCCTGTAGGCAAATCAGCTACCTCATAACAAATATAATCCGTAGGGATGTAAGCGTATTTTTTTTTAAACTCTACACTGTAGTCTTGATTTCTTAAACGATACACCTCACGCTTTTGGCTACCATTATAATAAATCAATACATAATCGTAAGTGTCCTTGGAAATCCTTTGACTATCAATCATTATATAATTTGAATCTGCATGTTTTACTGTTCCTGTCAATGCGTCCAGTGAATTAATACTACTGTCTTTATTTTCAAGCTTAGTTTGTTTGCTATTACAACTCGTAATAAGCAATATGAAAAGTCCGGTTAATAAATTGAATAGGTTTTTCATTGTTTAATATCCATTTTAGTTTGTTTTCCGTCTTTATCAATTTTAATAACACCTGTCCGAGTCTGGTTACCGGATTTGTTTTGGGAATAAAATTTTGTGTCTAATACAGAGTTAGGGTCTAACCTTCCACCTAAACCTAAACCCGGATTTGACTCGCTTCTCATTTCAAAGTGCAGATGTGCTTGTGAGGCTGGCAAATCGCTTGCATTCCCTGTCATACCAGTTTTGCCAATAACATCTCCTTCCTTGACTACTTGTCCTTTTTTAACATCAATTTCTGATAAGTGTGAGTACTGAGCATAGCTTACGGTTCCATCTTTACCTACAATTTTTAGTTGGATTTGATTTCCATAAGCCGCTTTAGAATCTGTTACTATCTTAAACACTGTTGCGTCTTTTACAGCAAGAGTGGGAGTTCCAACAGGAGCAGCTAAATCAAATCCCTGATGGGGTCTAGTACCGCCATTCCTGACCATCCCTTGCAAATTACTTGCTCTGTTTTCACGTATCTCCATTTTTTTCAATGGGTCTTCTGGCATCCTACCATCTGAATCAATAAAACGAATTGGATTATCAAACGCATAATTGTATGGAGAATGCCTTCGCATTGAATCACCTAACGGGTCTACGCTATGCCATCTCCCAATCTGCGGGTCTTGCATCCTCGCCCCATAATCATACAACTCCAACCCACTACCATCACTAAACTCCTTACTTTGCAATTCCTTTCCATTATACTTATACCTATTCTCCAACTTCCCGGCGGCCTTGCTACTGATTCCTTGTAAAGTGAGACCCCATGCGCTATAATGATCTTCGCTTAACAATGGCCCACGATTCTGTATCACCTGTAAATTATCAAAGAACACATCAATATTGCTCTCATTAGAACAGTACACATAAAGGTAACCGTTCTTGGCTATGCTTACACTCTGAGTATGCGTTTTTAAGGTACCGGAACTATTATCTACTGCATTAAATCCACTGCTTGAACTTACGGCTCTAAATTGTTCATCAAACAATATCCAGTTAATGTATGCTTTCGGTCTACCACTGACAAGTGGTGCAGTTGAAAGGAAGTTTGATACATCACTTGGGGTTACTCCCGAACCCGTAAGTGCTGCGGCGGTTGCTCCTTTACCTGCATTGGCTACAGCACTCGTACCCGCTAATGCTGTCAACAGGTCATTGACTACCGTTGAATAAGAATTATTCGGGCTGCTGCCAGTCCAATAACTCCTGCCGTAAATATTTACATTGTCTCCGGCCATTACTTTAAGCGTAATACCTAGTCCTGTTTTGTCACCGGTATTGCCATTGAGCTTATACATCTTCGCACTGGTGGCAGTGGTGTTACTGTTTGGATTGGTATTATATGGAGGGTTACCATTGTTGTTTGCATAGGTACTTGGTAGTGATCCTGGGTTAGCAACGATGTTGCCGGTATTGATTGAATAGTAGGTTTGTTCTGTTGCTATCGCTCCATCTTCGAGAGTTGCTACAGGATATGTATCTGTTTGTTGTTCATCGGTTAAAACAACGCGAGTATTTCCTAAATGGTCCTTCACAAAATAATCATACGCAAATACTGTAGGGTTACTTACGGTAACTGTAGGGTTCAATCTTATTCTTCCTTCTTCATAGGTGAAGAATTGCAAAGTGTTATTCTCATACACAAAACCATTCAGATAATCCGTTTTGGTGGTTTTACTTGTTGGAGATGTTTCAATGGTGCGTTTCTCTAATTTATTGCCCGTTGCATCGTAGATATATTTGATCGTGCCTTTTCCGGTAACGGCTATGGAATCAAGCAAGTTCAGGTGATTGTAGACAATACCATTGGTGCTTGCGCCACCGATACTTTTGTTTCGGTCTTTTAGCAAGTTCCCATTTCCATCATACCCGTAATCATCACCGCTTGTATTGTTATCGGTGAAGTCTCCGAGTTTCTGATCAGCTGTTATAGCATCGGCAACATTGGCGAGCTTATTGCTGTTAGTGTTGTATGTATAGGTAAGGTTATCAATCAATGCACTGCTGTTTAATTTCAATCCCTTTTGTTGCATTGCCAGGATATTACCATTCGCATCATAAGCACTTGTTGGTATTGAACCATCTCCCATCTTCACACTAAAATCAATGGTGAAGTTTGTGTTGCCGGGATCTGCTTTTGCCCAACTGCCGCTAAAGTTCTGATTGAAGTCTGCAAACAATATTCTGTTTGCCTGATCGTATCCGTAACCAAATGTCCGCTCTGCTCCATCACCGGCACTTACCCAACGCTGGCCTGCAATATTGCCACTGAACTCATTCGTTCCAAAACCCCAGTCATAGCTAAGATCCATTGCAAACCATTTGCTATTGCTGATATTCATCTGCGAAGTAGTTGGGCCGGATGATGCTCCGTAGTTCCAGTTCATACCTTTTAGCCATCCGCGGATATTGTAACTGTAATCCTCATTGTTCAACGCAGATGTATCGGTCATTGATTTTTGGCCTAACCTTTTTCTGAGCAATTGTCCCATTGCATCGTAACTATTGCGGACAGTGAAGCGCTTTGTGCTGTCATTGTCATTGAGTTGCTTGGTAACAGTAAGTAGTCTTCCTGCATGGTCATAATCCACATTGGTTCTTACCCTCACTGTTATGGCACTATCAGCAGGATTGGTATGCAGCAAATAGTTACAGATAACTTTCCCGTTAAAATCATAACGGTTGGTTGATACATCAAGTCCACCTTTGTAATTACCACCACTGGTTTGTATTACTCTGCCCTTATCATCATAGAAGCTGGCAGTTTCGAGCCATGCTCCTTTGGTAAGATCAGAAGGGCTTTCAATTACGCGAACTCTGGTAACTGTTGCCATACCTCTTGTATGGTTGCTGTTTGCGCTCGGAATTGAATCTCCATACACATTGGCACCGATACCTAATTTGCTGTTATCTGTTGTGCTGTAAGATCTGCTGGTGGCGGTGTAATCATCGTAATAGGTGTAAGTGAGTGCTACAGGGCTGGTACCGGATGGAATCGGGTTATCGAGTACAGTAACACTGTTACTAAACGTTCCCGTACTGCCTGTTACGATCTCTGCTACAAACTCTGCGGTACTCTCGCTGGTGAACTCTCCATTAAATGTAATTTGATTCGTTGCATGATAGGTAGCTCTTCCAGCCTGTCTTTCGTACATATCCAGATTAGCAGGAACAGACGGCGGATAACTGCCCGATGTGGTTACCGAACTACTGCTGGAACTTCCGGTATTACTGTCCACATAACTCTGTAAACTTGATGGACTAATGTTATCAGTCATGATGCCTGTCTGCACAGGGCGGTTTAATCCATCATACAATGTGTACATCCATTGATTAGATGCATTCAGATTCGCATCCTGTGTAAACACTAACCTATCGCGTTTATCATAGATCATATACACCCATCCCGCACCGGGAACTTTCTTGGCACTCATTCTTCCTCTTCCATCATATTCATAGCGGAAGGAAAGTTCATTTATAATTGTGTTACTGCCTGTTGTTAAATCCCATGTACCCGCTGAAAGCAGCGTGATTACTGCTTTTGGGGGGATGACGAATCTTAATCTACCGAAATCATCGTATACATAATAGGTACAGGGCCAGCCGATATGCGCAGTTCCGGGTGAGGGCACGATCTGCACTTTCTTTAAGATCACACGGCCTTCTTTGTCTTTGTATTCAACTACACTGTTTCCTTTTTCATCAATGATTACATTCTTATACAATTGCCCTGTACCATACGCTGCAGCCGTGGTTGGTATATTGGTACTGACATCTGAATTGGTGTACGTTAAATTATTATTCGTTATCGTCCATATCCGTACAGAATCACTTACCGTATTTACCAGGTACTGCATCTGCACCCCATGTTCTGTCCCACCTTCGCTGCCTACCCAGCTATTACCAGGTGCAAAGTTTTTCTGTACACGGTTTAATCCTGAACGCTCAAAAATGTTTTTGCTATAATACACAGATTCGTTTGTGATAGCCGCCTGTTGTCCCGGATAAGTAGTCGTATAAAAAGTTGCCTGGTTATTAAAGGGATCGTTCTTGAATGAACCATCTGTTGCCGTAGTGGCATAAGGCAGGAACTTATATTGCTCCCTGCCGATAGAATCATAAACCATCGCAGACACGATATCCTTGAGTGTTGGAGAACTTTGCCAACCAACTGTTTGCAATGGCCGCCCCAGCCCATCTAAATACTGTGTAGCGCGGGATACCTTGGTAGCATCCGTTTCTGAAGTAACACTTGATTGCGATGTATATGGCTGCAATGGCTGCCAGGTTCTTACATAGTTTACCGGTGTACCGCTTGCATAGGCCGAAGGGGCATAAGGTGTAATGCCTGTACTACTTCCAACTTTTGTATCTGCTGTTGGAGCATTGGTTTGAGCCGTTACTTGTTGAACAAGAACTAATGCTGATAAAAGGGTGAAATATTTTTTTATGAAGACCATATTGAATGGTTTTATTTTTTAAGTGTTTTTGTTTATTGAACTACTTTATTATTGGTATTGATAGGTGTTTGTTTTCAGTATTTTTCTTTTTTCATCTTTTACCTGTAAAAGCCGTCCCTGGGAGTCGTATTCGTAATATGTAATCTTGTTTCCTGCATCACATTGAGAAGTCATACCTGTAAGTGGCAGGTATGTATAAGTTGTCATAAGTGACCCTTTTGGATAGAGCCTGAGTTCATCAATAGAACCTGTTCCTGATACACCAATAGAAGTCGCACCAGTTACTTCATGTTCGCAATATGTCCAGCCTCCGATTGAAGCGCCCGTTTTACTCGAAGAACCTGTTCCTGATACCGTGTAATATGTTCCCGTACTACTCCAGTATGAAACGATATAAGTAACACCTGAACTAAGTCCTGTTTTTTGAATGGTACTTTCCGTTAGCGTATAATATTTACCACCAGTAGGCGAGGATGCATTGCTCACCACACTACCTGAACTGATTCCTGACCAGTTGCCGGTTCCATCTGCTTCAAAAGATGTATATGCTATACCTGCGCTATCTGCATTGCTTACTCCCGCTACTGGGTACATGGATTGGTAATCCCATAGATACGTATGTTTGACATCTCTTAGCTCTTGCTGCTCTACTATATTGCCGTATGCATCATACTTATTTAGAGATACCTGGGATTTGTATAAACTGCTTTTGGTAACGCTGCCACTTGATACTGAGGAAGCTGAAAACGAAGTTGTGGATGCTGCCAATTCTGCTGTATAAATAGTATCGGGTAATGGAATGTTTGGCTTGTATGAAGTAAAGGCTGCCTGAGTTGTACGGCTGTCACTGCCCAATTGGGTATATTGCTCTATGACAGGCGATACCACATTTTTATTTTGCAGATTCTTTATACCTGCAGTAAGGTCGTCGGAGCCGCTAAGACCGGCATAGTCCAATGGGTATTTCATATGGTGTACCACATTCTCTCCTTTACTGTTAGTAGTTGTTAGTGCTATAGGTTGATAATGGTTAGACCCGTAGCCATAATTCCTAACTGATTCTGTATAGGTAGAGAAATTGTTTTGATCATAAGTCCGATGTGTTTCAGATGCAAGAGAGAACCAGCCGGAAGTAGTTGTAAATGCTGAGGTGACATAACTATTGTTTCCCGTATGGCTGAAGGTATAAATCTCATTCTTCCCGATCTTTAATCCCTTATTAGAATTTGTTGGATAATCAGTATAGTTATTTATATTTTCATCTACAAGTTCGTACACCTGGCTACCGGAATTGTAACGGAATTTTTTGGAGTGTAGCAATTGTCCTCTTTTCCAGTCATGCGTATTGGATGGAGCAAATGGAAAGTTTGTAAGCACCGAATCAGGATAACCGTCAGGTGCGGTAAATACATATTCGTTTTTCCCAAATTCACCGTTTTCACCTAATAATTCTTGTACATACTTATATCCTACATATGAACCCTGTGAAGTAAGTAAGGGATAGTTTGAACCTGAACTGATCGTTATATAATCGCAATAATAAATAGAAGATGGATATGTTATTTGATTATAGATTCGAACATATCCGATATAATTTGGAAATGAAACGAGATAGCCGCTCGAATGGCTCAAAGTATCCGGATTTTTATATGTATACTTTTTCACATCAGCCTTTACACCACTTGCAGAATAATTGGTTATTTTTTTGATACGGAGACCCCCTACATTTGCGTTGTACTTAAAGAAACTATCAGAGAAGGCGCTTTTACCCCAGGTTATATCAAATGAAAAATTAGCAATAATATTAGGGTCTGTCACGCCGGAAAGATCAACTGTTACAGCATAGCTGCCTTTTTGCAAATAACGGGCAGGGATATTATCAAAAATATTGAAACTGCCACTTGGTCCTGATAGAGTTACCACAGGGCAACCCAATGAAGCACCAAATGCACATGCCCCACCTCCATTATTAATTGAGATAGTGGCATTTACTCCACCCGTTCCTGCATAATCGTCATTAATATTAAATGAACCACTGTAAGAAGTAGTAGTACTAAAATTATCATACCCGGTAACAAAATCCTGACTTTTCGAAAGATTTACAATTTTATTGGTCTCAAATTCAAAATCTGTGCGTCCTCCCGTTGGATATGTGATGGATTGAAGAATCCCTAACTGATTATAGACAGTATCTGTATTTCTGTTTGCCCCATTGATTACAGCATAATTGCTATCATTGTATGCTATGTTATATGATGGCGCAAAATCGACACTATTTGATGCTCCGTTAGAATATCCCCAATGATCCTGGTTATATGAATTGCGCGACGGGAAAGTTGTTGATTGATTATAGGTAAACTTGTAGCTGTTAACCCGCCCAGTCAAATCAAAAATAGTAACACTATCAAGAAACATTCTTTTAAGTTCCTCGGTTGGTGTTCCATAAATAGAACTACTCCCTGTATTATAACTTTGATAAAACTGGTATTTTTTATAAAAACTATGATCAGTATTGGAAATGACTATCGAATCAATTGCATGATCATATAAATAATCAACTCGTTCAGCCGATTTTGCATAAAATCCTACATAGCCATTTCTGAAATTGATCTGACTGAGGCGTTTCGTAAGAATATTATTTAAGCTATATGCATCATCCTGTGTTTTTCCCGTGCAGTTAGGATCAGAGCTGTTCAAAACATATTTGGTTTGAGCGATAGAAGAATTAAATTGTGTGAAAGTTCCATCATATACAAAACTGACTGTATCAATACCGGAAGGACTAATCATTTTAGTAAGATACCAACTGGTGATATTGGCGCTGGTTGAACCAAGTGAGCCGTTAGTGACAGAACTTGCCGAAGTGTTTTCCTTCGAAGTAAAATAATAAATCGTTCCATTTGTGCCCGTTACCTTCCAACAACTATCCTGCCCAAAGTATGTACCGAATTCAAATTTGTTTTTCGTAACCGGTATAGATATCACTGTGCCGCCTGGTTGGAAAACAAACTTTCCTGCATCACCCACAAGATTATAGGTGAAAATATCCTGCTGTGAATCTATTGTTCCATCGTTGATCGCATCAAGATAGCTCTGCGCATTTCCCGATGACATTTGATTATTTATGAAACTATCAATTTTATTATAGCTTTGCAGGTAACCACCACTTGGACTTTCATCGGCGATGCCTCGAACCTGCCGAGTGATTATACCTCCGGAATTAAGGCTCCAACCCAATCCAACCCATGAAGCAACTTCTTCTACCTTCATACCTCCAGCATGGTAACTTAAACTTACCGGAATTTTTAAACCCCCGGATTGAATCTCATAAACCGGTATACTGATATTTGGAATACCTGTTGAATAGCCCACTGGCACTTCACCATATTTACCTAATGATGCTGCGTTAGGGGAAACCGGAACGGGGCTGTTGATATTCGGCATTGCTGTCTGGGTAATCCCCGTTAATGCCAGTCCATTCAGGAAAAATAAAAAAAAGCCTTTAACCAGAATTTGTTTTATAAGATTCATGTCAACTAATTTATTGTTTACCGGTTTGTTTTTTTTCGATTGCGCTTTTTACAGTGGCATCTGTGAAAGGTCTTTTGCCGGGTAGAAAGATTTCCGCCAACATGCCTTTTTCGTTAATCAGGTATTTTTGAAAAGCCCCCTTGATTTCTGAATCCAGAACACCATTTAGTTTTTTATTTGTCAACCACTGAAATAAGGGACTAATCCCCTTACTTTTAACATGGGTCTTCGCAGCCACCACAAATGGAAATTGAAACCGGTTTAGAAACAACGCTATCTGTTTATCATTGGCTGGCTCTGTATTAAAATCATTACAGGGGAAAAGGATAATAACCAGTTCTCCTTTTTGTTGCCGTTGCAATTTTTTCAACTCCTGTAATTGATAAAAACCGCTGTCTAAAGTGGCGCTGTTTACAATCAGTATTTTCTTACCCTTAAAATTGGCAAAACTGATTGCTTTACCGCCGGAGATAGAATCAACTACAAATGAATAAATGGAAGAGTCTTGCTTTTTTACCGATTGCTCTTTTTGGGCATGAACTACCAGGAAACAAAATCCCAGTATAGTAGTAGCTATTGTTTTTTTCGTCATATTATTTTATGTTTTTTTCAAGTGTTTGAACTCTTTTTATCAATTCGTCATTTTTTTTATTTAGTCTGATCATATACAGTGTCAATTCTTCAATCTTTTTGAGTAACAAAGCCTGGTTGTCTCCCACACTAATCCCTTTTGCTGCTACTTCCATAGCGGTTGGCACTTCAGGTAAATGTTTGTATCGATTAATGAAAGTTTCGAGAGATTGAAGGCTTCTTAATTTGTAACCTTTAATAAATACATAATCGCTCCAGCCGGTTTGGGTGACGATGAGCTTTTGAGCCTTGATGTTGCCATTCACTGAGAATTTTTCGGATGGGGATGTGGTTCCTATACCGACTTTGCCGCTTTTAAATCTCATCACCTCTGTAGCACCAGTAGAAAATACCATATCTGTCCCAATGCTGTTACTGTTAATTATTCCAGTAGAAGTAATAAAACTACCATACTTATCTATGTCTATCGCTAAATTTCCAATCCTATCATAAAAATTCGCTGCACTTTTTGTATTATCTGTACGAACATCTAGCTTCGCTCCAGGACTTGTTGTGCCGATACCAATGCTGCCGGAAGAAAGAGCCGTTAATACAGGTGTTCCAGTTACTGGATTACCACCCTGTGTTGTACTAACTTTTAAGGAAAATGTTCCATAACTTTCGTAACCATTAGCGAAAGCCCAGTTCCTTGATCCACCCGAAACTGTATATGTATCTGCTAATATGATTGCAGGAAATGAACCACCATTTGAACTTCCGGAAATATCTAATAATGCCCCTGGACTTGCCGTACCGATGCCGACATTGCCTGCTGCAATAATAGACTTTCCTCCAATCGTGCCAACACTGAGTGGTACATCAATATCATTTGCATTGCCATCAGTAGCAGGATTACCTGCTTTAATACTCACTGATTGATGTATCTGTGAATATCCATTTATATTCCAGAATCTAGCTATTGCCTGAGAAGAGCCAGTGGAATAAATTGGTTGAACATGCAATGGCGACCCCGGACCCGTTGTACCAATACCAACATTCCCACTTGATGGAAAAGTATTTGTTTGTGCAATAGTATTTGTACCGGCAAATCCTATCCAAAGAAAAACGATTGCTTGTTTCATCTTTTATTCATTTGTTTTAATAACTTGATTTCTTTTGCTTGAACCTTTATTTCGGCCTTCATTTGATCGTTGGTTTTATTCATCTCAATCATATATAGCGTCAACTCCTCAATTTTCTTCAATAACAAAACCTGGTTATCGCCAACACTGATGCCTTTAGTAGCTACTTCTTTGGCAGTAGGTACTTCGGGTAAATGCTTGTTTTTATTGATGAAGGTTTCCAGGTCTCGTAAGTTTCTTAATTTGTAGTCTTTATTGAATACATAATCGCTCCAGCCGGTTTGGGTAACGATGAGTTTTTTTGCTGCGATATTGCCGTTGACTGAGAGTTTTTCTGAGGGAGATATTACGCCTATGCCTAGATTACCACTGCCTGTTAAAACCATTCGATAACTAGATGCAGCATTATTGTAGAAGGCAAGTCCACCACCTGAAATACCACTTATATCTGCTCCGATCATCCAATCCTGTGTAGCCCCCCCAGTAGACTTTAGCTGCAATGCTCCAAAAGTCGAACTTGATTCTGCTTTAATAGCAGGTACAACTGAGGAACTGATTACATGTAAAAGATTCTGAGGACTTGTTGTGCCGATTCCAACGTTGCTGGCACTTCCATCGACAAACAAGACCGGACTTCCTTTTCCGTTACCAACTGCAAAATCTGCAAATTTTGCTCCATCATTATAGCCCTTGTCATTGATTACGAGAAGAGAATTATCATCTCCTGCATATCCGTTATTAATGGACGAATAATAGGATGTTTGTAGTCCGTATGCCGCAGGAATTACTCCCCGTATTCCTATAGAAATACCATTATTACTTGCACCATCGTTATAGGCTGAAATCCTGAACTGTTCTCCATACGCATCACGACGTATGTGCAGCGGTGCCCCCGGACTCGTTGTGCCAATACCGATATTGCCATCTTTGTGTATTCTTAATTTAGTTGAGCCTGCCAACTGAAAATTAAATCCTCCCCCCGTAGTCCAGGTACCTCCCCCGGCAATATTGAACCTTACATTATCTGATACTTCACTTATTCCAAAATTATATGTCGTCCCTAAATAGTCATGTTCAGCATAATATCCTGTAGCCCCTGGATTTAATCTGACGGCGCCTACAATCTCTAATTTAGCTCCCGGACTTGTGGTACCAATACCAGCATTCCCGCTTGAAGGGAATGTATTTGTTTGAGTAAACCCAGAAATGGCACTTACCACAAGCAGTATAGTTGATATTATCTTTTTCATTTTGTGAATGTTTTTAATAATCGATCTATTTGTGTTTGCTGTTTTTTATTTTCATTTTTTAGATCAATAACATACAACGTCAACTCCTCAATCTTCTTTAACAATAAAGCCTGATTATCCCCCACACTGATACCTTTCGTTTCTACTTCTTTAGCTGTAGGCACTTCGGGTAAATGTTTGTATTGATTGATAAATGCTTCGAGGTTTTGAAGACTTCTTAATTTGTAGTTTTTCCCAAATACATAGTCGCTCCAGCCGGTTTGGGTTACGATGAGTTTTTTTGTTCTGATATTACCGTTGACTGAAAGTTTTTCGGAGGGCGAGATTGTGCCGATACCAACATTGCCATCTGTCAGGTAAGTTATTATGTTTGTACCACCCGAATTTTTGAAATTTACCGCGGATGAACTGCCTGCCGTATAGGTATTTGTATAAACAGATGTGCCTACGATCAGGTTGGTTCCGATACTGGCATCACCATTTACATCAAGGCTTCTTCCCGGCGTAGCAGTCCCAATCCCTACGTTGCCGTTGCTTTTAATCACCATTACACCAGTGGCATTTGAAGGGGTTACGTTAGTGGAACTCGCACTTCCTTCTAGGCCGATCTGCAGATACCCGCGTCCAAAACCTGATCCATCGGCAACGTAGAATATCCCGGCTTTCTGGTAACTGCCCTTATCGGGAGCGCTATTAAAAGAGAGGGCGCTATAATTTCCGGAAGATTCTGTAGTATTTTGAATAACAATCTGACCTCCTAAACCGGTCGCCCCTTTGCTTACATCTAATAGGGCGCCCGGGGACGTTGTTCCCATACCGACATTACCATTTGCATCGATATAAAAAGAAGTTAGCGGATTAGAAGCGTTTGACCGGTAAGTATCTACTCTAAACGTGCCATTAGTACTTGTATTAGGTCCAAGAACTCCAATCCGCGAGCCGCCGCTGTAATAATCAAAAAAAGCTTCAGATGCCTTTGTGGCTGCTGCGGTACCACTGGTATGAATTCCGCCGACCACTTCGAATTTATCAACCGGCGTTATTGTACCAATCCCTGCATTACCACTCGATGGAAATGTATTTGTTTGAGCAATAGTATTTGTTTGCACAAATACTATTCCAAGAAAAACAATTGCTTTTTTCATTTTTTCACTTGTTTTAATTGCTTGATTTCTTTTGCCTGGGCTTTTATTTCAGCCTTCATTTGATTGTTAGATTTATTCATCTCAATCATATATAACGTCAACTCTTCAATCTTCTTTAGTAATAAAGCCTGGTTATCACCCACACTGATGCCATTGGCCTCCACCTCCTTAGCAGTAGGCACTTCGGGTAAATGCTTGTTTTGATTGATAAACGCTTCGAGATTTTGAATACTTCTTAATTTGTAATCTTTATCGAATACATAATCGCTCCAGCCGGTTTGGGTAACGATGAGCTTTTTTGCGCTGATATTGCCATTGACTGAGAGTTTTTCTGAAAGAGTTGTGATGGTACCAATACCAATGTTTCCGTTTGGATCTATTATCATTGAGGTTGTGGATGACCCATCAGCACCTTTTGCAATCCACGTAAACGTGCCTTTTGTTGCCCCGCTTGTACCCATCGAGAAGAATCGCGAACCTCCTCCAAAATAATCAAACCCGCCAGTATTGCCGGATGTGCTGGAGAATGCGCCAGATACAAGAATGCCGCCTGCTACATGCAGCTTTGAGCCTGCATCCGGGTTTGTTGTACCTACACCAACGTTGCCGGTATTATCTATTACTATTCTATATCCAGCAGAACCAGATACTCCAGGGTCTCTAAAAGCAAATTTTCCCCCGCCTGCATCACTATTTGCATTGTTTGTAGATAAAATTTGATAAGCTCTCCCACCAGTTCCAGTTTCATTAAACTGCATATAAGCTCTGCTAGAACCAGAGATATCCAGCGGTGCCCCTGGACTCGTTGTACCGATACCAACAAAACCGCTTGCATCAATACGCATACGTTCATTAGAACCTCCTGTAAATAATTTGATAATTCCAGAACCCCCTATCGCACCAATATTAACACCAGTGGTATTTGCAGCGAGAACTAACGCTCCTGCATCATAGATATTATTGCTGGTATACGATTGCCCTAATGTGAAAATTTGATTATTTGCACTACCAGCAGACAAATTTAAATAACTGTATAAAGTTGCATTTGATGAAGTAATATTGAGTGCAGGATTGTTACCATTCACACTTAAAGCATTACCGCTAAAGTTACCTGTGCCATTCACATCGAGTTTATATCCCGGACTTGTCGTACCTATTCCGACATTGCCATTATTATCAATCCTCACCCGCTCGTTAGCGCCGCCGGTATATAATCTAATAACTCCAGATGCATCCGTTGCCGCAATATTAACTCCTGTTGTCGTACCTATAAACACCATAGCCCCCGCGGCTAAGTAACCACTACTGTTATACGATTGCCCTAATGTGAAAATTTGATTACTTGCACTACCAGCAGATAAATTTAAATAACTGTATAAAGTTGCATTTGATGAAGTAATATTGAGTGCAGGATTGTTACCATTCACACTTAAAGCATTACCGCTAAAACTTGCATCCGTTCCTACTAATGATCCTGTTAATGTACCGCCGGTTAAGGGTAAATAATCTATATAGTTAGATGCTGTTTTTTCAAATTCATTTTTATAAAATGCATTGGCTGAGTCAGCACCTTTGAATGCTTTTATTGAGACATACTTTAAATAATTGCTGTACGTTTTGAAACGCAAAGGTGCTTTGGCATATCTAACTGGTGCAGTAAGATTATTGACTGGGATTTCTGTATTTGCAGTTGCAGTTTGTGTAAATAAGAGAATACCACATAAATAGATCAATACGTTCTTCATTGGTTTATTTTTTATTTTTCAATTCTTCAATTTCTTTTGCCTGATTATCTATTTGTTTTTGTTGTGCAATTACATATAATGTTAGTTCTTCAATCTTCTTTAACAGCAAAGCCTGGTTATCACCCACGCTTATGCCTTTGGCTTCTACTTCTTTAGCGGTAGGCACTTCTGGTAAATGTTTATACTGATTGATGTATGCTTCGAGAGATTGAAGGCTTCTTAATTTGTAGTCTTTATCGAATACATAATCGCTCCAGCCAGTTTGGGTAACGATAAGTTTTTTTGTACTGATATTGCCATTGACGGAGAGTTTTTCGAAGGGAGCGGTGGTTCCGATGCCGACATTGCCATTCAATGCCAAAATGGTCATTCGGACACTTTCCGTACCGGAAGCAATTGTATTGAATAGCATGCTTCCTCCGCTATAATTGTCATTTGAAATACTGATTGTTGCACCAGCAGTATTTCCTGCATTTACCCAAAATCGCATACCGGAACGGGCATCAGCTGCTGTGGTTGGGTTTTCCAATGTAAGCATGTAATTATTTGATCCGGCACTAACAGCATTTTGTAACCATAATTTACTTCCAGGGTTTGCTATACCTATACCGACATTTCCGGTAAAACTTGAATTACCCGTACCGGAGACGGTGAGTGTTGTGTTGGGAATAACGACATTACCATTATTCTCAAAATACATCGCTCTGCTTTGTCCAGCCGTGCCAATAATTGTTCTGCCGAGAGCATCCTGATTCGAACTAATAGAAAAAGCAGACCCGATATTGGGTGAAGTAGTATTTGTGCCAATAAGATTGAAACTGGCAAAAGTTGCTCTGACATCCAATGTAGTACCAGGATTAGTCACACCTATACCCACATTTCCACTTGATGGAAAAGTATTTGTTTGCGCCTTTAATCCTGAAATAAGTAGGAACAAGAAGTTTAACACAATCAAAGAATGTCTGCTAATTTTCATGACTATTTGGCTTATATTATTATATACAAATTTTAAAAACTATACCCCATCCTAAACTTCAATGCTTGTGTTCCTGGCACCTGGCTATAACTCAAAAAATCCCATAACAATTGCAGGTTGCCACTCTTCTTGCCCACTTTATACTTTTTGGTTAATCCAACTAACCCACTCTGTTGCCATGCATTTACATCTTTTAACTGGTCAAGCTTAGTAAACTCATGCTGGTAATTTTTTTCATATCCACCACTGATCCAGATGCTGCCTTTTAGTTTGATATCTAAATAGCTTCGTAAGGAAACTCCCTGGCTTGTCAGGTGGATATTACGGATATTCTTGCCCCAGCCCAGTTTATAGCCCATTCCTATACCCATTGTACTTTTATCATTCAGCTTATAGCCTGCGGTAAGTGCTATATCACTTGTTGTTGGCAGGAAGGCATTTGTTTTCTGCGACTGGATATTGAGCCCATATTCCATCCGTTTCCCGAATGATTTTGATTTTTGGTTATTGGGTTTAAACTCGGGCATGACCATCTCACTGCTACTACCACCTAACTGATTTACTTTGTCTTTTAATTTATTCAATTCACTCTGTGCCTGCCGTACCTGCTGTTGCAGGTATTGCTGGGGGTTTGCACCCCCACCTGCCAGTCTTTGGCTTAGTTGCTGTTGTATACTTGCTCTCGTTTGCAATCCTTGTAAAGCATCAACAGTGCCATAACCATTGGGCATGCTGAATAGCTGGGCAATCAGGCTGTTCTTAGACATAAAGTCTTTAAAAGCCGGTACATCCCGAATAATTGACAAAGCCTTTTGTTCCAGTTTTTCCGGGTCATTAATAAGAGATTTGTATTCATTTAGCTGTTGCTGGTAATAATAGACCTGCTTATTGATTTGTTTTAACTGGTACCCCATCCCATATCTATCCAGTTGTTCTTTTAGCAGTTGCTTTCTCTCCTGCAAGAATTTCTTTATATCAGTGGTACTTTGTAGTTGTGTCTGCAGGCTCTTTAATTGGGTAGATACTGCTTGTAGTTGTTGGAGTTTCTCTGTGGGTATGCCAGGAATCTTACCCCCTGCTTTATCCAAAAAATTGAATGTAGTTTGCAGGCTGTCTAATCCTGGCAGGTAGTCATTTAAAGAACGGGTATTGATTTTCCCGGCGGGATTCTTTAGTTTTTGCAGTATGCCGGCATATTTCTCTTTTATCGTTCCGAAAACTTCTTTTGCCGCAAGACTATCCTTTTGAGCCAGCCTCCGCTGAAGCCTCTGTTCCTGTTTTTGCAAGCGTTGTAAGGATTGTTCACTGTAATTAGTCAGCTTATCTTCCAGTTTATGATACTTCATCTCAACAGATATGAGCATCTTATCACTGAACCGATCAATAATTGTTGCTGTCTTTTGAATACCTGAATCAAGTTGACAAATGCCATCAGTAGTACTAATACATAACAGGATTAGTATGAAAAGCAGGGTTAGTGGTTGCAGTTGTTTCAGAAATGGGGTTATTAGCAGTACAAAAATGGGTACTCTACTTATCTCTTTTCGAACTCAGGCTCAATAATAGGGGATTTAAAGCTACAAAAAAAGGGGGGAAACACCCTTTTTTGATTAACACAGAATAATGGCCGCGAAATAGCTCTTTACATACACGGGCTACCATTTTTTCGAATATTATTAAATTGTAAAAAATAGAAACTGCACTTTCGCACGCCTTTCTTACCCTTGTTTGCTGGTCTTGCCATTAAGAAAAGTGATTTGAATAGGAGATCAGCCCCTTAACCAGAGTCTATTTTTTTACCCGTTTTTTATTACTTTAGTCGGTTACTAGTGATTTTTGTAAACAAAAAACGTACGCAAATAAAACTACTCATCTGGGAAGGCTGATAGTCTGGCCATTTATTACAAAAGGTTAAAAAAAGGGGTGTATGAACTTCCTTCCATAACACCCGATAATACATGCGCCACCATTGATGCGATTCAGTTGCAATTGATTTTGCAGGGTATTGTACTTATTTCTGTAAAGAAAAAAGTTCGTTTTTCGTTGAACGGATCAATAGGTTGAGTTATGCACAAGTAGTTTTTGAAACTAAAAATAACACCTTGGTTGTGCACAATTTCAGGATGTTTTTGTAGGTAAATAAAGTGACCCATTTATTTGCTAAAATGCAATTACAGAGCGGGTTTTACACCATCAAACGATGAAACAAAAACACGAAAATATTGACTACAAAATTGAGTTTGAAGAAGCGCTTGTTCTCATTGAGTCTCAAAGCATAGCAATTCAAAAATTGCAAGCAACTGCTCAGGAGTATATAATTCGGGCTTCTACATTATAAACTCTGTAAATATTATTTCAAAAAGTCCATACAATTATGATACGACTAATTTTATTAATGAATATTCCAATATCGGGGGAAAATTAAAAATTGGTTTTGATTTTTCCGTAAACGGTAAAGTATCTAAGATATTTACTACTCTATTTAGTGCTACAGCAGAATGCATAAAGTATAGCATTTATGATGATATAATACCCTCGCCCTCCAGTTTAAGGTAAACAACAGAACCGAATTAAGCTGTTTCTGTATCAAAAACGGCCTGGTTAAACTACCTGCCTTTTACGATAAAACAGCTAATTAATATTCATCCGAAAAAACCATTACTTTCATGAACATATTTATGTTTATGAAAGTCACACTCAAATTACGCCCCCTTTTTTTGATCTGCCTGGCAGCAACCCTGCCCGCTCATGCACAAGAATCCGATATCCTCATTAAAAACGGCAAAATACTCGATGGAACGGGCAATAGCTGGTATTATGCTGATATCGCCGTTCAGCATGGAAAAATCGTAGCTATGGGTAAACTGAACAAATGGACCGCGGCAAAAACCCTGGATGCCCGGGGACTGATAGTAGCCCCGGGTTTTATTGATGTACACACCCATATTGAAGGCGATGAAAAGAAAAATCCTACCGCTGATAATTTTATTTACGATGGGGTAACCACGGTCGTTACCGGCAACTGCGGATTATCGCAGGTGAATATCGGCAGCTATTTTAGTATGATTGACAGTTTAAAGATTTCCATTAATGTGGCATCACTAATTGGGCATAATGATGTGCGCAAAGCTGCCATGGGCTCGGCCAACCGCGATCCGGATGAAGCGGAGATGAAAAAAATGGAAGAAATAGTTGAGCAGGCCATGAAAGATGGGGCCGTAGGTTTATCAACCGGACTCATTTATATACCCGGCACCTATTCAAAAACAGAAGAAGTAGTTCGACTGGCCAAAGCGGCCGCGAAATATAATGGGGTTTATGCCAGCCATATGAGAGATGAAGGTGACAGTGTTACACAAGCGATTGATGAAGCCATTCATATTGGAAGAGAAGCGAAAATACCGGTAGAAATATCTCATTTTAAATTAAGCGGCCAACAAAACTGGGGGCGCAGTAATGAAACCCTTCCCATGATTATCAAAGCAAGGGAAGAGGGATTGGATGTAACGATTGATCAATATCCTTATACAGCAAGCAGTACCTCTTTAAGTACTTTATTACCCGATTGGGTTTTGGCCGACGGACAGGATTCGATCAAAGCAAGACTGGCCATACCAGCCATCAGGGAAACAGTAACGGCCTATATGCTTATGAGACTAAAGAAAAGAAAACTCAAACATTTCAGTTATCCCGTGGTGGCTTCCTTCCGCGCTGATAGTACCCTGAATGGTAAAAGCATTGAAGCAATCAATCTCCTCAAAGGAAAAAAACACAAGGCCGCCAAAGAAGCTGAAACCATTATTGAGATGATGGAACAGGGCGGCGCCGGCATGATATTTCATGGTATGAGTGATAAAGATGTGAAAGCTATCATGCGATATCCCTTTAATATGTTTGCCAGCGATGCCAGCATCCGTGTATTCGGATCGGGCAACCCTCACCCCCGCGGATATGGCACCAATGCAAGGGTATTGGGAAAATATGTGAGAGAAGAAAAAGTAATTTTACTGGAAGAAGCCATTCGCAGGATGACTTCTTTGCCCGCGCAAAAATTTCAACTAACCAACCGCGGTTTATTACGTGAAGGATACGCGGCAGACATTGTGATTTTTGACGAACAAACAGTAGCGGATCTTTCCGGCTACGATAAACCGCATCAATATTCCACCGGGTTTAAATATGTATTGGTAAACGGTACCCTTACACTGGATGAAGGCAAACACAATGGCACACGGGCCGGCGCTACTTTACGAATGAAAAACTAACCTATGCGAAAATACAGTTTCTTTTTTCTGCTTACTATCTGTACAATCACGCGGGCACAGCAGATAAATTATAATACGGTCGATTCTATTCTTCAATCAAACGCCGGCAAAAACCATTTTAGCGGCGTAGTATTGATTGCAGAAAAAGGAAAGGTAAAATATGAACAGGCTTTGGGATACCGGGAGTTTGCGGAGCAGCTACCCCTTGAGAAGACAGCTATTTTTGAACTGGCCTCTGTAAGCAAACAATTCACCGCCATGGTGATTATGATGCTGAAAGAAAAAGGTCTCTTACAGTATGACGATCTGGTTGAAAAATACCTTGCTATTCCATACAAGGGCATTCGTATTCGTAATCTGTTAACCCATACCAGCGGTCTGCCCGATTACCAGGCTATTATGGATGCGCATTGGGATAAAAGCAAAATAGCCGGCAATAAGGATATTCTCGAATACCTGAATACTTACGCCCCTCCCATATTATTTGAACCGGGAACCAAATACACCTATAGCAATACCGGTTATGTATTGCTGGCAAGTATCGCTGAAAAAGTAAGTGGAAGGGATTTTATTGAATTCTGTAACAAAGAGATCTTTTATAAACTCAATATGACACATACCGCCATCCGCACTTTGCAGGAGAAAGCGGCTGAGAAAAATTTTGCTATTGGACATATATTCGTGAAAGAAAAAAATGAATTTATCAGGGCCGATTCCTTCCCCTCATCCGATTATACCATCTGGCTGGGTAACCGCAAAGGCCCGGGGCGTATCAGTTCTACCGCTGAGGATCTGCTGAAATGGGACCAGGCACTGTACACAGAAAAACTTATCAGCCAATCAACACTGGAAGAAGCTTTTACACCCACCGTTTTGAAAGACGGCAAAATTTCTAATTATGGTTTTGGCTGGAATATGATTACCAATAATGCCGCCGGTAAAATTGTTTGGCATAATGGCGATAACCCGGGATATAAAACAAAAATCATGCGTTTTCCCGGAAAGCGAATCACCCTGGTGATACTTTGTAACAATGCCTCTGATCAATTTGAAAAAATCAGTAAAGAGATCCAGGATGTGCTTACTAAATAACCAACGTTTCAAAACCCTATTCAACCTTTACTTTTAAATACACTACACATGATCAAACTATTATTTCTGCTCATCGCGATCCCTTTTACCATTCAGGCTCAGAATTATCAGAAGCTACATGCCAAAGCCATCGTAGTTGATTCGCACAATGATATCCTTACCGCCTGTATGGAAAAAAAGGTAAGCATGGATGCCGATCTGAAGGGAAGAACGCACTCAGACCTGAAAAGATGGAAAGAGGGAGGTGTGGATGCGCAATTATTTTCTGTCTGGTGTGATGGAGACCAGGCAAACCCTTATGCCTGGGCCACCCGCGAGATGGATACTTTGGATGCCGTGGTAAGCCGTAACCCCGATAAGATGGTAATCGTAAAAAATTATAAAGAATTAAAACAGGCTATAAAAAATAAAAAACTCGCATCCATGTTTGGTGTGGAGGGTGGCCATATGATTGAAAACAACCTGGATAACCTGAATACCTTTTATAACAGGGGTACCCGGTATATGACACTCACCTGGAACAATTCCACTTCATGGGCCACTTCCGCTATGACAGAAACAACCAAAAAAGACAGCCTGGCCCTCGCACACAAAGGATTAACGGATTTTGGAAAACAGGTTGTAAAACGAATGAATGAACTGGGCATGGTGGTTGATATATCGCATGTGGGTGAACAAACTTTCTGGGATGTTATTCATACAACTACCAAACCGGTTATTGCCTCACACAGTAATGCGTATGCATTATGTCCTGTTTTCCGTAACCTGAAAGATGAACAGATCCTGGCCATTGGAAAAAATGGCGGTGTAATTGATCTGAATTTTTATGCCGGTTTCGTTGACAGTAGTTTCCGGAGCAAGGAAATAAAATTTATTCTTTCGCACGCAAGGGAAATCGATTCATTGAGGGAAGCCGGTGTGCAGCGTGAATATGCCATCACCCTTATTACCGAAAAATATGCATCGGAGGTTGAAGCAGCCAGGCCACCCATGCGTATGTTACTTGACCACCTGGATTATATAGTAAACCTGGTTGGCGTAAACCATGTAGGTTTGGGTTCTGATTTCGATGGCATTAGTTCCGCGCCAAAACAACTGGATGATGTTACCAGTTACCCGCTCATCACCAAAGCCTTACTGGAAAGAGGGTACCGTAAAAAAGACATTACAAAAATATTAGGAGGAAATATTTTAAGGGTATTGAAGGCTAATGAAAATTAGCGTTGCTATTTCAATAATTATTAAATGACAGCCGTATGAAAAAAATATTCCTTACCCTGCTTCTCCTTCCGCTACAATTGCTGGCACAGCCTTTCAGTAAAACCGAGATCAGTAACTGGCAACAGCAAGCCAAAAGGGTAACCATCATCCGCGATAACTGGGGCATTCCGCATATTTATGGCAAATCAGACGCGGATGCCGTATTTGGTTTATTGTACGCGCAATGCGAAGATGATTTTAAAAGAGTAGAGATGAACTATGTAGAGAAATTGGGAAGATTGGCTGAGGTGAATGGAGAAAAAGACCTATATAATGACCTGCTCATCCGCATGATTATAGATTCAACAGATGCCATTGCAGATTACAAAAAAAGTCCAATTTGGTTAAGGCAATTACTCAATGCGTATGCGGATGGCATCAATTATTATCTGTATAAACACCCTGAAACCAAAGCTGCTTTACTTACCCGTTTTCAACCCTGGTACCCATTACTCTGGACCGATGGAAGCATTGGCGCCATAGATATAGCGGATATAACAGTGAATGAATTGAAAAACTTTTACTCGGGAGAGCCGGCCATTACCGCATCTGTCGCTTCCGGGGAAATAGATCCCTTGCCCGGCGGCTCCAACGGTTTTGCCATTGCCCCTGCCAAAACCGCATCGGGCAATGCCATCCTCTATATCAATCCGCATGTAACTTTTTATTTCAGGCCCGAGGTAGCGGTAGAAAGTGAACAGGGATTGCATGCCTATGGAGCCGTTACCTGGGGCCAGTTCTTTATTTACCAGGGCTTTAATGAACACTGTGGGTGGATGCATACTTCCAGTTACAGTGATGTTGCAGATACTTATTCAGAAAAAATTATTCAGAAAGAGAACGCGTTTTTTTATGCATACGATGGAAAATCAAGGCCCGTTATCCAAAAAAAAATAACGCTTAAATACCTTTCCAATAATAGCCTTACCAGCAAAACCATCAACACCTATTACACGCACCACGGGCCCGTTATGGCCAGCAGAAATGGCAGTTGGATAAGTGTAAAAGCAAATAACCGGTCCATCAGGGGTATCATACAATCCTGGAAACGTACCAAGGCCAAAGGATTGGCTGATTTTAAAAAGAGCATGGAACTATTGGCCAACACTTCCAATAACACAGTGTATGCGGATGACAAGGGAAATATCTCTTACTGGCATGGCAACTATATGCCTGAGAGAGATCCCAAACTTAACTGGTTACATCCCGTTGATGGCAGTACTTCTAAAACAGAATGGAAAGGTATCCATCGTTTACCGGAATTGGTACAGGTACACAACCCCGCAACCGGCTGGATACAGAATTGCAATTCAACCCCTTTTACCGTATCGGGAAGCAGCAGTCCGAAGAAAGAAAATTTTCCGGTATACATGGCGCCTAACGGTGAAAACTTCAGGGGTATTACTGCCGCAAAAATATTAGCTAACACAAACCAATACACCATTGATAAAGTGATCGCTTCAGGTTACGATACATATCTATCCGCCTTTGAACTATTGTTACCTGCCTTATTTAAGGCTTACAATACCAAAAAAGCAGACCCCATTTATGAACCACTGGAAAAGGCTGTAAGCCTGCTGACTAACTGGGACCTTCGTTCTTCTGAATCATCTGTAGCTACTACGGTTGCCATTGAATGGGGACAAAAGTTATGGCCAACGATTGTAAAAGGAACCGGGCATCCGGATGAGTCGCCGGATATAGTAGAAAAAACCAAGCGATTTGCAAGCGCCGCTTCCGTAGAAACATTACTGGATACATTATCTCTAACCATACATGAGCTTACCGAAAAATTCGGCGCCTGGCAAAAACCATGGGGAGAAATCAACCGTTTTCAACGTTTATCCGGCGATCTCAAAGAAAAATTTGATGATACCCAGCCAAGTATTCCTTCCGGTTTTGCGGCTTCTACCTGGGGCTGTTTGCCATCCTTTGTAAGCAGAACAACTCCACAAACTAAATTGCGTTACGGATATAGTGGTAACAGTTTTATCTGTGCGGTAGAATTTGGTAAAAAGATAAAAGCTAAATCATTACTGGCAGGTGGAGAAAGTGGCGATGTAAATTCCAACCATTTTAAAGACCAGGCAGAGATGTATACCAGGGGGCAGTTTAAAGAAGTATTATTTTATAAGGATGACGTTTTGAAGCATGCGGAGAAAACGTATCATCCGGGGAGTTAGGAGTTGGGATGTAACTTAATTGCTTCATCGCTTATCAATCGCTTTAATATGGTACTCCTGAATCAATGCAGGATTTTCAGGTGTTAGGGTAAAGCTTACCCAGACATTGGCTTTTTCTCCTTCTAATATAAAATATCCCCTTAACTGATTTTCGGGTACCACTTCATTTATTTTATTGATCTTACCTGCTTTGGCAAATATTTCATTGGCTTCTTTTTTCATTGTATCCGTAAAATAATCGGCAAAGAAATTATCCGCAAAAATTCCGGAACCGGTTGCATTGGTAAAATCAGGAAGCAATTTTATGAGCTCATCACGCCTTTGTATTAATAGGTGAGAAGCCGGTAACTGTCTTGGTTTTAATTGCGCCAACCGGATTAAAGTATCCAGTACAGAAAAATTAGGCGGGGTGGTGGGTGCATACGTAACATTGGCAAAAAGAATCACGCCCAATCCATACTCCGGTAAGAAGCGCCAGTTACTGCCAAAGCCGGGCAAGCCACCGCTATGCGCCACATAGGTCCGGCCTTCACAATCCCTTGTAATATTTAATCCATATGCATAAGAAGAAGTAGTGGCGCAGGCCCGGCCACTGGAATATTTGAAATTGGGATTCAACCCTATCAAACGCCAGGGCTGGTGCATTTCGCGGATAGAACTTCTATTTACAGGACCGGTCTCCGCTTCATTTCTCGCGGGCCATGCAGTTTGATGCAGGGCCACATATTTACTGAATGATTCTATAGAAGTAATCATACCACCCATTGCACCATAAATACCATCATGCAACAAAGCCTCTTCGCGCCAGTTATCATTAATCCAGCGATATCCATGGGCGAGGTCATTGGCGGGCACTTTACTGTATTCCCATTGTGCCTGGTTCATGCCTAAAGGTTTCCATATATTTTTTTCGATATAGTCGCTGTAAGGAATACCTGTAATTTTTTTAATGATATATCCCAACATCGCAAAACCCAGATTGCTGTATTCATATTCCAGGCCCGGATCATTAGAAAATGAAATGCCTTTTTTGATCAAATTAATTAAGTCTGCATCAGTATCTTCCAGTTGCCTGTCGCCCCATGGATTGTCTTCCGGAAAACCGGCTGAATGCGTTAATAAATTTTGAACGGTTATTTCAGGCGCATCATTGGTTAGTTTCTGCCCCTTCATTTCAGGAATATATTTATAAACCGGATCGTCTAATGTAAGCTTGCCTTCATCACGGAGTTTTACTATCGCCATGGCAGTAAAGCTTTTACTCATCGATGCGATGCGAAACATTGATTGGGTAGTAGCAGGGATTTTTTTATCTATATCCGCATATCCCCCACTTCCCGAATACACCAGTTTCCCATCCAGCACAATACCAAATGCATACCCGGGAAAATGATTTTTATCCGCGTAACGCTTATAGACCTCATCAACTAAAGGAAAAAAAGATTGTAGTTTTTGTACCCTTTCCTTATCTGTAAAGGAGGGAGCCTGGTAGGAAGCGTTGGGGTTTTGAATAGCCGTATTCATTTGTCCATAACCAACCATTGATACAAAAAAAGTACAAGCGATGATTAGCTTCTTAAATGCGACAGATGTTTGCATCATAAAATTTCATTTAAATAAAACGACCATTTAATAATTCGCTAATTTTGAAATGTATTCATCCAGCCTACTCTTCGCCATAAAATTTTTCTCCAGTTCCATATTGAATGGGATGGGGGTATCCATCGAGGCACAGCGCATCACAGGCGCATCCAGTAATTCAAAACAATGCTCACTTATCCAGGCGCTAATCTCACCGCCAATACCACCAATTAGTGTGTCTTCATGCAATAATAACACTTTCCCTGTTTTGGCAACCGATTCTTTAATAGCTGTATAATCTAATGGCAGCAATGTTCTCAGATCAAGCAGGTGTAATGATATATCGGGATGCTGTTCCTGGTATTCCATGGCCCAATGTACACCGGCGCCATAGGTAATCAATGTAATATCCGTTCCTTCTTTTACTAATCTTGCCTTACCGATTGCTACCTCATAATATACTTCCGGCACCGGGCCGCTGATACTTCTGTACAGCGCCTTGTGTTCAAAAAATAAAACAGGATTGGGGTCATTTATGGCAGCGATCAATAAACCCTTGGCATCATGCGGTGTGGAGGGGTACACTACTTTCAATCCGGGTACTTTGGTAAACCAGGCTTCATTACTTTGCGAATGAAAGGGCCCCGCGCCTACGCCGCCACCCGTTGGCATCCGTATCACTACATCGGCATTTTGTCCCCAGCGATAATACGATTTTGCCAGATTATTTACGATCTGGTTAAAGCCTACGGTTACAAAATCCGCAAACTGCATTTCCATAACAGATTTATATCCTTCCAAACTTAACCCTAACGTACAGCCTACAATGGCACTTTCACAAATGGGTGTATTACGTACCCGTTCCTTACCAAATTCCTCAACAAAGCCTTCTGTTATTTTAAAGGCGCCGCCATATTCCGCAATATCCTGTCCCATAAGAACGAGGTTAGGATGGCGGCGCATACTTTCCTGTAAGGCATCTTTGATAGCATCGAGCAATCGCTTATCGTGAGTCGTCAGTCGTGAATCGTTAGAGTTGTAAGAGTCGTGAGAGTCAATAATATTTATTGCCGACTCAAGACTTACGTCAGACGGTATTCTTGCATACACATCCCGCAACTCCTCTTCCCTATCGGGTACCAGGGCATCTGCTTCCGCTGCCAGTGCTAATTCTGCATCAATATAGGCTTTGAATTCGTTCCGGATATCAGACACCTGCATTTCTGAAAATACCTTTTCCGCGATAAGGAATTGTTCATAGTTTTTGATTGGATCTTTTCTGCCCCATTCTTCAAAAAGTTCTTTGGGTACATATTTTGTTCCGCTGGCTTCTTCGTGACCACGCATGCGAAAGGTCATGCATTCGACGAGATAGGGCTTTTGATTTTTAATACAATAGTCTCGAACACCTTTAATGGTATCATAAACGGATAACACATTATTTCCATCGATGCGGATACCTTCCATCCCATAACCCCTGGCTTTATCAACCAAACTTTCGCAACGGTATTGTTCTTTCACGGGTGTACTTAATCCGTAACCATTATTTTCGATAACAAAAATTACCGGCAAATCCCATACAGCAGCTACATTAAGGGCTTCATGAAAATCACCCTCACTGGTTCCGCCATCACCACTAAAAGCAAGAGACACTTTATTTTCCTTTTTGAGTGTATAAGCCAATGCTACCCCGTCTGCAACGGCAAGCTGCGGACCCAGGTGCGAGATCATTCCGCAGATATGGTGGGGCTTACTGCCAAAATGAAAACTTCTTTCCCTGCCTTTGCTGTAGCCTTCTTTATTGCCCTGCCACTGCATAAATAATTTATGTAATGGCATTTGGCGGGAAGTAAACACGCCTAAATTTCTATGTAAGGGAAAAATCCATTCATCGTTCTCAAGGGCAAGTGTACATCCTACAGAAATGGCTTCCTGCCCAATACCACTGAACCATTTACTGATCTTACCCTGCCGGAGCAATACCAGCATTTTTTCTTCGATCATTCGCGGCATCAGCAGGTTACGATATACATGAACCAGTTCTTCATTCGTAAAATTCAGTCGGGCAAAGTCCATGGGGGTATAGTTACAGGGGTTATTCTTCAATCGTGAAACCCTAAGTTATCTTATTTCAACCTTTTATAAATAAAAAAGCCATCCTGCTAGTGCAAAATGGCTATATAAAAATGTATGGAGATAATTAGTCGCGACTACCCAGTTTACTCAACAACCTGAGTATTTCAAGGTATAGCCAAACCAGTGTTACCATTAATCCGAAAGCGCCATACCATTCCATGAATTTAGGGGCGCCTCTTTCCGCGCCTTGCTCAATCATATCAAAATCAAGAATCAGGTTTAAGGCGGCAATCGCCACAATAAATAAACTGATCCCGATACTTAACAGGCTGCTGTCTGTCATAAAACCAACATTCACTCCAAACATCCGCAAAACCATGGTTAGGAGGTAAAAGATACCAATACCCAGTGTAGCTGTGAAAATAACAGATTTGAACCTTTCTGTTGCATTAATAACGCGGAAATTATACAAAAGGAACATGGCAATAGCCACACCAAAGGTAAGTCCCACCGCCTGCATGATAAGCCCTGGATATTTTTCCGCGAAAGCGGCATTCAGGATAGCAGATATACCACCAATAAACAATCCTTCCAGCAAACCGTACAAAGGCGCCAGGTAGCCGGCCCAATTGGGTTTAAAGGAAATAGCGATACCGGTGATCAATCCACCAAATACCCCAACCATTAGTAAGGTAGTTACCATTGAAGACTGCCCCTGTTCAAACAAATGCCAGTTATACGCCGCACCTGCAATCACCATCAGCATTAAAAAGCCGAATTTATTGATCGCTCCCCTAACACTCATGGTTCCCTGCAAACTAGCTTCTATATGCATGCTTTTGTCGAACATCTTTTGTGTCAACGTTGGGTTACCAGATTTAAAAATTGCCATAATTGTAAAGAATTTAGAATACCAAATGTACGAAAACTTACACGGATTTATTAGGTATTGATATATAAGAAAAGGCTAAAATTCGTGAAACAGTTTCAATTTCAGTGTGTGTGATGCCTACTTATTAAGTATCTTCGCGGGCACAATTTATTCTTCGATGGCTAAAAAAGATGAACTACTGCAAGACGTTGTAATAAAGTTTGCAGGCGATAGCGGCGACGGTATGCAACTTACCGGTCAACAGTTTACCAACAATACGGCAATGCTGGGCATAGACCTGGCTACTTTCCCAGACTTTCCGGCGGAAATTCGTGCCCCGATAGGTACGGTACCCGGTGTGAGTGGCTTTCAATTGCATTTTTCTTCCAATAAGGTTTTTACCCCGGGAGATGTTGCGGATGTATTGGTTGCTATGAATGCGGCGGCGCTGAAAGTGAACCTGAAAGCCATTAAACCCGGCGGAAAGATCATTGTAAATATGGAAGGATTTGATGCAAGAAATTTGCGGCTGGCTAATTATCCGGAAGGCGTTAATCCTTTGGAGGACGGCAGTCTTGGTAATTACGAAGTCATCCAAATTGATGTAACCAAACTTACCCGCGAATCATTAAAGGATTTTGCGGAGTTGGGAAATAAAGAACGGGACCGGGCCAAAAACATGTTCGTTCTTGGTTATATCTACTGGATGTATAACCGTAGCCTTGATACCACTATTGAATTTTTGAAAGAAAAATTTGGCAAAAAACCCACCATCCTCAATAGTAATATCAAGGTATTACAGTCGGGATATAATTATGGAGATACCACCGAAACCTTTACTACCCGTTACACAGTAGAAAAGGCAAAAATGGATCCGGGTTTTTACCGCAGTATCATGGGTAACCAGGCATTATCGCTTGGATTGATAGCGGCAGGAGAAAAAAGTGGTTTGCCCATTTTTCTGGGAGCCTACCCTATTACACCGGCTTCGGATATTTTACATGAATTAAGTAAGTATAAAAATTTTGGTATTAAAACCTTCCAGGCAGAAGATGAGATTGCCGCTATCTCAGCCGTAATCGGCGCAAGCTATGGTGGGGCATTGGGCATTACGGCTACCTCCGGCCCCGGTATGGCATTGAAAACCGAAGCCATGGGTTTGGCCGTTATGCTGGAAATACCTTTGGTTATTATCAATATCCAACGCGGCGGACCTTCAACTGGTTTACCTACCAAGACTGAACAAAGTGACCTGATGCAGGCTTATTATGGCCGTAACGGCGAATGCCCGATGCCGGTTATTTCCTCCTCAACACCAAGCGACTGTTTTGACGTTGCCTATGAAGCGGTTCGTTTATCCGTACAACATATGACTCCGGTTATTTTATTGAGTGATGGATATATTGCCAATGGCGCTGAGCCCTGGAAATTTCCTTCAGCAGCGGACCTGGCAACCATTACCGTTAATTTCAAAAAAGAGTTGGCAGAAGATGAACCCAAATTCCAACCTTACCGCCGGGATGATAAACTTGCCCGTTCCTGGGCCATCCCGGGCACACCCGGTTTTGAACACCGTATTGGTGGTTTGGAAAAACAGGATGTAACCGGCAATATCAATTATGAACCAGAGAATCACCAGCAAATGGTGACTATCCGCCAGGCCAAGGTTGATAAAATTGCTGATCATATTCCCTTACAAACCATTGACAGTGGCCCGGAAAAGGGAAAAGTTTTGGTACTGGGATGGGGTTCTACCTATGGCGCCATTAAAAGTGCCGTACTGGAACTTCAGGCAGAGGGCCATGCGGTAAGCCACGCGCATATCCGTTACTTACGTCCATTCCCGAGAAATCTCGGAGACATAATAAAGAACTTTAATCAAGTACTGATACCTGAGATCAATAACGGGCAACTCGTTAAAATCATCCGCGATGAATACCTGGTAGATGCGAAGCCTTATAACAAAGTGATGGGTATTCCAATTACGAAAGGCGAATTGATTGATGTGATCAGGAAGATGTTATAAAAAATTAATAGGTTTTTCGAACGCTCTTGGCTAAGTTTATATTCATGAATATAGAACAGCTAAGAGCGTTTTGTTTAAGTAAACCCGGAGTGGAAGAATCCCTGCCATTCGGGCCGGATACTTTGGTGTTCAAAGTCAATGCCAAAATATTTTTACTTACGGGGCTCGACAGCTATCCTTTACAATTCAATGTAAAATGCGATCCTGACCAGGCGCTTGAATTAAGAGAAGAATATCCCGGCACCATACTCCCCGGCTACCACATGAATAAAAAACACTGGAATACCGTTATTGTAAACGGCAGTTTGAGTACGCAACAACTGCAGGAATTTATTAATGATTCGTATACCCTTATAAAAAAGAAAAAATAAACTCCGTGAAACTCCTTAACCTCTGTGAACCTTTGTGAACTCCGTGTGCTCCGTGTTGAAAGAGAAACAGTGGGGGGTTTTTTAACACGGAGTTCACAAAGGTTCACAGGGAAGTTATGAATGCGTAGAGGTTCATTTTTAAACCCTTTGTTTATTATTCTTATGGTAATAATCACACCAGTCTTTTACCCCACAGGTTTCACATTTTGGATTTCGGGCCAGGCAAATATATCTTCCATGTAATATTAACCAGTGATGGGCTTTGTACACAAGTGCTTTCGGAATATATTTAATCAGTTCTTTTTCAACTGCTAAAGGCGTGGATGCTTTTTGTGAAACCAGGCCAAGCCGTTTACTTACCCTGAATACATGTGTATCCACAGCCATATTAGGTTGCTGATCAATTACACTGGTAATAACATTCGCGGTCTTTCTGCCTACTCCCGGTAATTGTACCAATTCAGCTACTGTCATTGGCACTGTACCTTCAAATTTTTCAAGCAGCATATTGGCCATGCCAATCAGGTGTTTGGTTTTATTATTAGGATAAGAAATACTGCGGATCAATGGAAACAATTCATCATAGCCAGCCTTCGCCATTGTTGCAGGAACGGGATATCTGGCAAAAATGGCAGGCGTAGTAAGGTTTACCCGCTTATCTGTGCATTGGGCAGAGAGAATAACCGCCACTAATAACTGATACGGATTATCGTACAACAATTCTGTTTCGGCATCGGGAACATTTTGCTGAAAATATTCAAGTATGAAATGGTAACGCTCTTTCCTGGTCATTTATACAGTAACTAATTACACGCGAAATTTAATACTGGTGAAAGCTATCGCCGATAAATTTTAAAGCATCCGTAATGCCTGTGCGCCAGTAGGTCCATGTATGGGCGCCATCGCGAACCCGGTATTCATGTGGTACCCTTTTCTCTGATAAGGCGATGTGTAACAGGCAATTCCCTTTTGTTAAAAAATCATCATCCCCGCAATCAATCCAGTATCTCACTTTGCGTAATTCATCCGCTGATTTTTTTTCAATAATTTTCAAGACAGAATTATCATACCAGTCTTTATTCAGGCGATCCCTGCCTTTCAGGTTCCGGCCATATAACTGTCCAAAAATTCCATCATACCTGTCGGCCGGCGTATTTACCACCGCGGTATCATCAAACACCGCCGCGCTTAAAGGAGCCGCAGCGGCAAATAGCTGAGGATATTTTAAGGCATATATCAGTGTACCATAACCACCCATCGATAAACCGGCAATACCCCTGTATTTTTTCTCCGCTTTAATATGATAAGTATTTTCAACTGTGGGTATAAATTCTTTCACAAAAAAATCTTCATACTTCTCTTTCCCATCATAAGCATTAATATACCAGCTTGAATCGGCATTAGGCATCACAATAATCATAGGTGGAATAGCGCCATCAGCAATCGCTTTATCCGCATAGCGGTTTACTTCTCCAAACTGTAACCAGCCGGTGTTATCATCCGTGTATCCATGTAATAAATACACCACAGGATATTTTCTGTCGGAGGTCTCATAATCGGCTGGCAGATAAATTGAATAACGTACATCCCGTTCTAATATGGAACTTTTCACTACCCTTGTTTCATACACTTTCCCCGCCGGTTGTGCATAGGCTGTGGTGATGGTACAAAGGATTATAAAGAAAGCATTACGGCAAACAGTTTGCATACCCGTTATTTTAGTGGAGTTAAATTTAATCGAAAAGAATGTAAAATAGCTATTTCCTCTCCGCATGTTTCAGAATAGCCTTAATAGATTGTTTTGAGGGAGATGTCAGCTTTAATTTGTTGAGCTGCCGGATAGTACGGCTAAGTACCCGTAAACGATCTTTTAGCTCAAAATCCAGTTCAAGGGCTTCTTCTATAGCAGCCCTCAGCCTGGGTGAACCATCTTTATATAGATACAGGATCAAATCCTCCTCCTTAAACTTTTTCATAATCTTTTATCATATCGTGATATAAGAGAACACGACGTTTTAATAAAACGATGTATGTTACAGAATATTGCAGTGACAGGAGAAAGGGGGGATGAACGATTTTAGGCCGCATTTATTTTTTCAGCAAGCCGGAATCTTCAATAATAAAGATATCCTCACCATCTTTTTTCATCAGGTAGCGCTCACGGGCGAACTTTTCAAGGGCGGCAGGATTATTCTGAAGATCAGTGAGTTCCTTACGTGTTTTTTCGATTTCCTGAACGTAATAGCGTTTTTTAGCTTCCAGCCTTTTCAGTTCTTCCTGCCTGTCCTGCTGCTGAAAATAATCACGCTGATCAAAAAAAAGCATCCATACCACAAAAAAGCTGAAAGCTATGAGGTATTTGTTGGTGAGAATAGGGATGATTTTTTTCATGAGGGAATTAACTGAATAGTTAGTTTATCTTTCAAAAATAGAAATAAACTATTTATTGATAGAGATAAACTAATTAACAGATGTGAGAATCGTGAGAAGTGATTCGTGAGATAGGGAGTTTCACAGAGACTGTATCTCACGAATCACTTCTCACGACTGACGAATAACATCTGACTAAAAATTATTTAGAACCAAACCTGATCTTTCCTTTTGGATAAATGCCAGTACTTCCCAGCATTTCTTCTATACGGATCAGTTGGTTATACTTAGCTATCCGGTCTGTACGTGAAGCAGAACCGGTTTTAATTTGTCCGCAATTTAGGGCAACGGCCAGGTCAGCGATAGTAGTATCTTCTGTTTCACCGCTGCGGTGACTCATAATGGTATTGTATCCATTATGCTGAGCCAGGGTTACCGCATTAATGGTTTCGGTAAGTGTTCCAATCTGGTTCACTTTTACTAATAAACCATTGGCAATACCTTTGTCAATTCCGGTTTGCAGCCTGTTTACATTCGTTACAAACAAATCATCACCCACTAACTGGCATTTGCTGCCAACCGCCTGTGTTAGGGCTTTCCAGCCATTCCAGTCATCTTCAGCCATCCCATCTTCAATTGAGGCAATGGGGTATTGTTTCACCCATTTTTCCCAGAATTTTACCAGCTCATCACTGCTAACAGTTTTACCACTGCTCTTATGGAATACATATTTTTTCTTTTTAGCATCCCATAATTCACTGTTTGCGGCATCCATGGCAATCACAATCTGTGACCCTGTTTTATACCCTGCCGCGGTAATCGCTTCCAAAACAGTTTCAATCGCCTCTTCATTACTTTGGATATTGGGTGCGAAACCACCCTCATCACCTACATTGGTGCTGAAGCCTTTTTTCTTCAACACGCTTTTTAATACATGAAAAATCTCCACACCCCAACGCAACCCTTCACTAAAAGAAGAGGCGCCAACCGGCATGATCATGAATTCCTGGAAATCAATTTTATTATCCGCGTGCGCGCCACCATTCAGGATATTCATCATGGGGATAGGCAATGTTTTAGCATTGGTTCCACCGATATACCGGAACAATGGCAAAGCCGCTTCTTCCGCAGCCGCTTTGGCAACAGCCATACTTACCGCGAGAATCGCGTTAGCGCCTAAATTGGTTTTATTAGGGGTGCCATCCAAAGCGATCATCACATCATCAATAGCAGCCTGTTGTGACACATCAAACCCGATAATTCCTTCAGAAATGATATCATTCACATTCTTTACCGCTTTCAATACACCCTTACCGGCATATTTCTTTTTATCATTATCACGCAATTCCGCGGCTTCATGAATACCGGTACTGGCGCCACTTGGCACTGCCGCGCGGCCTAATGCGCCGTCATCAGTAACTACATCTACCTCAACGGTAGGATTACCCCGGCTATCTAATATTTGTCTGGCGTGTACCTCAATAATGTAACTCATGATCGGATGCTTGTTTGGTTATGATTTGTTTGTTGAAATAGTTATTTTTTCCTTTTGGAGCCGCAATTTAAGCATTTGCCGGCTTTTGTATTTTGAAATCATGAAAAGATCCCCTTGTTTTACGCATAAATACCTCATCATAGCCTTTAATTACATAGTCTTTCAGGATACCCACTACCTCATACCCCAGCCGCTGGTAAAGTTTTTGGGCGCCTGTATTGAAAGAGGATGCACAGATGAATACATTCGGACTAACCCTGAATATCAATTCTTCCACATAATGGATGGCTGCTTCTCCAATACCAAGCCCCCTTGCTGAGTCCGCCAAAGCAATGGTTTGTATATACCCGGTAAAACTGCCTTTCAGTTTGATCATGATAAACCCAATGCGAACTCCCTCTTTTTGCAACAGGTATACTTCACTTAGCGGATCCTCTAAAAGCGGAAGAGAATCCTCATAGGTTCTTTGTAAACTAATCCATGGTTCATTGGAAGCCATTAAACGGGCGCACCATTGCAGGTCTTCGGTTTCGGTGGTTTTTCCGATGGAAACAGGAATTGATAAACCTTTCAGGGTATCCATATGAATAATTAATGTATGAAGTTCAGAACGAATCATCTACCCGCTTCGGGGGTTACCATTTTTCATTCGTTAATGACCGGAACACTTCTTCCAGGCTATGCCCTTCGGTTTGTAAAGAAATAATGTTCAGGTTATGACTTATGGAAAGTTCCAATAATTGTTTGCGAACCGCATCCGGATTACCCGTTTGCAGTTTATAGGCAGCAGGTTGTGATTGTTCAATTTTGTCCACGCCTGTTATTTGCGCTATCAGGCTTTTGTCAACCGCCTCTTTAAATTCAACACTAACCATATGCCTGTCATTTTTCCCTCTCTGCAAATTAACCAGCGTATCATCCGCCACTATACCGCCTTTATTGATGATAATAACGCGGTCACAAATGGCCGCCACTTCCTGTAATATATGAGATGAAAAAAGAACCGTTTTATGTTGTCCCTGCTGTTTAATTACCTTGCGAATCTCGATGATCTGGTTGGGATCAAGGCCACTGGTTGGCTCATCCAATATCAATACTTCCGGATCATGTAGTAGGGCGGCGGCCAGTCCAACGCGTTGTTTATATCCTTTCGATAATTGACTGATCTTCTTTTTAGATTCAACCGTTAAGCCGGTTAGCGAGATGGCTCTTTCCACTGCCGCTTTGCTGTCTTTTAATTGATGAATACCTGCTACAAATGCCAGGTATTCCCGCACATACATGTCTGTGTATAATGGATTGGCTTCCGGTAAATAGCCTATCTTTTTTTTAACAGCGATAGGATCAGTTGCCGGATCCTGTCCGCATACCATTACGTTTCCTCCATCTGCCTGCAAATAACCGGTAATCATTTTCATGGTAGTACTCTTACCCGCACCATTAGGGCCCAGAAAACCTACAATCTCTCCCTTATTTATTTTAAAAGAGACGCCATTCACCGCTTTCTGCCCGTTGTATTGTTTAAATAAGTTGGAAACTTCTATTGACATGCCTGATGCGTTTCGGTCAAAATTACCGTAATGAGGGCAAATTACTGTGGTGTTTATGGGTTAAGGGTTTGGTAAGATTGAAATTAACAGGTAAGGGCAATGATCAAAATAACGGAGTAGCTATTTCATTAACTCTAAGCCCCTGCCCTCCCAACCTGGAAACAACTTACCATTATCATTTATTTGTAAATGTTTATTGGCCACCGCGCTGAATACGGAACGAAAATCGGTAGAAGGATGGTTAGCCAGCATTTCCAAAACCCGCAAACCTTCATTGTATCCACCATTGGCAGCAAATGTCTTTCCAAGGATTTGCTTTTCTTTTGCATCATGTTTATCGCCACGATAGAGAAAATCTCCTTCAACGATCCAACCTCTTTTGCTAAGCATGGCCGGATTTGCAGCCTGTAAAATTTTCGCACCCGGTCCCTCTTTATGCATAGGCAATACACTCCAACCGGTTAGTGCTCTCGCCAATTCTGTTACATCTTTTTGTGTATAGCCTCCGTCTACACCCAATGTATGCAGCTCCATTATTTCTCTTGCATAGTTTTCATTCAGTCCCTGTGTTTTTCTGGCATTAATGGTTTGTTGTAATATTTTAGCGCCGGGTGTGCTGGTATCGTTGGCCCTATCCTGCATGCGTTGCCTGGCCATTCTTACCAGCACGGATTTTTCCTGCCGCGCAGCCATGTCATTATCCATACTAACACTCATGGCATTATCCAGGTATTCAAGCATGGCCGGGTGTTTGGCAGTAGCTTTCAATAAATTTTCAAAACTGCCCAGCACATTTGGCCGGATGGCATCACGCTCATAGGTAAGCACAAACTGCTGGCATTGTCCTTTGGAAAGCGATACATTAAAATGATTAAACCAGAAATCCGTTAACAGTTCCTGCAACTGGTTCCGGCCATAGGCGGCGCGTATAATTTTTTGATTGATGAGTTGCCGTTGTAATTCCTGCGGCGCTTTATAGCCCTGTTCCTCCATCAGTTTCTTTATCTGCGCGCGGTATTCAGGTTTATCTAAATTCTTTACTGAGTCTTTATCCAACCAATTATTTTTGGCAGCCATGCGCAAAATCTGTCCGGCATTGAGGTAGGTGTTTACAATGGTTTCATTATTCATAGCCAGTGCCTCATACTTTTCCGCCGGTAAGCGGTGAACAATTTCCTCATCCAATAAAATTCCATCGAGTTGTTGTTGTAACCATTTTTCTAAACCCATCTCAACCACTTCTTTTATTTGCCCGGGTTTAGCGCCAAAAGAAAACCGGCTCAGCAAATGCGCCGCAGCCTGTTCTTTGGTGAGGCCCATTTTTTTATAGGGGAGGTTGATCTTTGTATCGGAAGAGGAATTGCCATTACCCATAAAGGCAGATAGTATAGTTACGATGGCACCTACAATACATATTCTAAAAAGTCGCTGAAAATGCATAACCTATTTTTAGGTTGGATGGGTTGCGAAGGAGATAGTTTAATGGAATGGGAATAATAGTCTGGAGCACAGGACAAAAAAACCCGCAATAAAAATATTGCGGGTTTTAAAAATGTTTATAGCACCGGGTTACGCCGTTTTCTTAATCGCCACCCGATATAATATCAACCCCATTACCGCAAAGAAAATCGTACCCAGTATAAAGTATCCGCCTTGTGATAAGCCTCCGGCAATACCGGCTTCGAGACTAACGGCTTTCAAAAACCGCTCGCCCCAGTCTGATCCTGCCAGGAAGGCAATTACCACACCGGCTACCGCGCCGCCGGCTACTAATCCAGTTGCAAACAGGTTGCCTTTACCCAACTCTTCTTCTTCGGCATTCAGTTTTATGTTATCCCTCTTTTGTTTGGCTTCTACAATACCCCTGATGGCGCCACCAATAAAAATGGGTAAGGTGGTAGCCAGTGGCAGATACACCCCTATCGCAAAACTCAAAGATTTAATTCCGCAGAGTTCCATCGTTACTGCCAGAAAAATCCCCACTACCACATATTGCCAATCGAGGTTCTGCGATAAGATACCCTTTATCAGGGTAGCCATCAACGTGGCTTGTGGCGCGGGATATTTATCAGACCCGATAGCATGCTGAATACCCTGTTGCACCATTTCGGTGGTAGGCCTGTCGAGAAATTTAACGGTGATGCCAATTACAATGGATGAAACGATGGCCCCAACAAATAAAGCGATCTGCTGGTTACGCGGTGTTGCCCCTACTATATAACCACTCTTCAGATCCTGCGAAGTGGCGCCTGCATTGGCGGCGGCGATACAGATCATTCCACCTACCACCAATACCAATGGTTCAAAGGCCTGGCCCGTCCAGCCCACACTTAAAAAGATCAGGCTGGTACCCATCACTGTGGCAATCGTCATACCGCTGATCGGATTATTGGATGATCCGATCAATCCCACAATCCTGGATGATACGGTTACAAATAATGCCCCGAATAAAATAACCAATACCCCTATCAGTAATTTCTGTAAAACACTATCACCAGGTACCTGTGGCAGAACGGCTATCAGTGCTACCAGAGCCAAACTACCAAAACCAACTACTTTAAAACTAAGATCTTTTTCAGTACGCAAAACAGCCGCGGCGCCTGGTTCGTTTTTAGTTTTTAAAGAAGCAAAACTTCCCTTGATTGATTTAACAATGGTAGGGATGGTTTTTACTAAAGTAATGATACCACCTGCCGTTACCGCACCGGCTCCTATCTGGCGTATGTAGGCATAGTAGATAGCTGCGGAGTAATCGGCAAAGCTATGTGTAACGGGGTCCCATCCCCCCTTACCGCCGTTTTTGGCAATATCAGCGAGATAGCCCAGTTTCACCAATTGCAGGGCGATTAAATCTGGTGGCACTAAGGTAGATAACAAGGGAATAAATACCAGCCAGCTCAATACACTTCCCGCTACGAGTACACCGGCTATTTTCGCACCGATAATATAGCCCACACCCATATATTCCGGTGTAATCTCACCACTCACTTTAGCGGAAGGAAAAAATTTATTGATCTGTTTGGTAGCATAGAATGGCGTTTCGGCAATCACGTGCAACACCTTTTGTAATAGGGCATAGGAGAAGGCTACCCCCAGTCCCCAGAAAGCCGTTTTGGCAAAATCGCCGCCCTTTTCTCCTGCTTTCAACACATCCCCGCAGGCCGTGCCTTCCGGATAAGGAAGGTTATCATGTTCATTTACGATCAGCGCCTTACGCAAAGGGATCATTAATAAAGTACCCAATAAACCACCAATGATCGCCAGTATTAATATCGTTACATAGTTAAAATATTCCGCACTGCCGGGTGATGATAAAAATAAAAAACCAGGCAAAGTAAAAGCCACGCCTGCCGCGATACTTTCACCCGCCGACCCGGTAGTTTGAATGATATTATTTTCGAGTATGGTTGTCTTTAAAAACTTCCGGCCCAGTGTAATGGCAATCACAGCGATAGGGATGGAAGCAGAAACGGTTAAACCGGCTTTCAGCGCCAGGTACACGGTAGCTGCTCCAAAAATAACACCGAATAAACTACCCACCAGGATAGATTTAACAGTAAGCTCTTTCACGTTCGCTTCGGGCGACACAAAAGGTTTGAACGTTTTCTTGGCTTCAGACATAGAGGGGGTTGTTTAGAATGAAAAGCGGCCAGGTACCGGGCGCCGGTTTCTGGATGCCGGTTATAAGTTATTGATAGTTTGATAACGGATACAAGATACAATATTGGTGTTGCCGAAAGTATTACCTGATTTTTCCGATACCTTTAAAAATACAAAATACAACTTATGAGTGAAATTCTAAGCGGGCCCAAAAAAACCGGGATGCCTAAGGCGGTACCTTATATTATCGGGAATGAAGCTGCTGAAAGGTTTAGTTTCTATGGTATCCGTTCTATCATGAGCACTTTTCTGGTGGCGCAGTTCTTTAATCCTACCATGAACCCTATGTTACAGGGGATAGCCGAGGCAAAGTCTAATGAAATGGTACACCTCTTCGTAACCCTTGCCTATTTTATGCCCCTGGTGGGCGGTATTCTTGCCGATTGGTTTTTTGGAAAATATAAAGTGATCCTGTATGTATCCATACTGTATGCGGTTGGCAACCTGGTATTGGCATTTTCAACCCATAATCTGACTTTTTTCTCTATCGGACTGGTGGTGATTGCAGCGGCGGCAGGCGGTATTAAATCATGCGTATCGGCCAATGTGGGAGACCAGTTTGATAAATCGAATGAACACCTCCTGTCTAAAATGTATGGCTGGTTTTATTTTACCATCAACACGGGTTCTATCGTTTCTACTTTGTTGATACCCATTGTCTATAATAAGTACGGGCCTGAATGGGCTTTTGGTATACCCGGTATATTAATGTGTTTGGCAACCCTTATTTTTTGGATGGGCAGAAAAAAATATGTGCGGGTACCCCCGTCTGGTACCAAAAGAGAAAATTTTATGGTCATCAGTTTTTTTGCCCTCATTCAATTATTCAATAACGCGGTTAACAAGCTGTTCAGAAAAAAAATCATTAGGCCTTTCTGGGAAGAGCTATCGCAAAGAAGGAACTTTTCTGCCAAATCCATTGATGGCGTACAAGCTGTTTACCGGATACTGATGATCTTTGCTTTCACACCTATCTTCTGGGCATTATGGGATCAAAACCTTGCTGAATGGGTATTACAAGCCAAAAAACTCGACCTGACCATTTTCGGTTACCAATTATTTGCCGAACAGATTCAGACCTTTAACCCCATTTTTTTGGTAAGCATGATTCCTGTAATGACTTATGGGGTATTTCCTTTGCTTGAAAAAATGGGACTAAAAGTTACTCCCTTAAAAAAAATAGGCGCCGGTTTGCTGCTAACAGGCATCACATTCGTAATCATCGCGTTGATACAGGAAAGCATAGATAAAGGCGGGCGCCCCAGTGTTTGGTGGCAGATACTGGCTTACCTGGTATTGGCTATCGCAGAAATCCTGGTATCTATTACCTGCCTGGAGTATGCCTATACGCACTCCCCCAAATCCATGAAAAGCACCATGAGCGCCCTATACCTGCTTGGCATTTCAGTAGGCAATTATTTTGATAGCCTGGTAAACAGGAGTATTGCCCATAATGGTTTTTTTGCGCAATATACCGGAGCCAGATACTATTGGCTGTTCATCGGTATCATCTCTGCCTTTTTTGTTTTGTACCTCTTTGTAGCCAAAAGGCTCCCGGAAAAAAGTTATGTGGGTTTAGAAGATACGCCATCCTAAAAAATAAATGGATAGTGTACATTCGCCCTGCAATTTGTAAACATGCATATTTTACTACTAGGCTCCGGCGGACGTGAACATGCCCTGGCATGGAAAATGGTTAAAAGTCATCACTGCGATCAACTTTTTATCGCACCCGGTAATGCCGGCACTGCTGAATTTGGCGCTAACCTGCCTATTGATATCTCTGATTTCACAGATATAAAAAACGCATGCCTGTTTCATAAGATAAATATGCTGGTGGTAGGACCGGAAGAACCATTGGTAGAGGGCATCTATGACTTTTTTCAGGCAGATCCGCAACTGCAACATATTATTGTAGTAGGGCCATCAGCAGCGGCGGCACAACTGGAAGGCAGCAAGGCATTCAGTAAAAAATTCATGCAGCGGCATAATATTCCAACAGCGGGTTATGCGGAATTTACTGCCGGAAATTTTGAAGAAGGAAAAAAATATATTGCTGCGCATAGCCTCCCCATTGTATTAAAAGCGGATGGGCTGGCTGCCGGCAAAGGCGTGGTGATAGCGGCTTCGCATGATGAAGCGCTGCAGGTGTTTAAAGAAATGATCATTAACAAACAGTTTGGTGAAGCCAGCAGTAAAGTAGTGATTGAAGAATTTTTACAGGGCATTGAAGTGAGTGTATTCGCTTTAACGGATGGCGAAGTATACCAGGTAATCGGTCATGCGAAAGACTATAAACGCATAGGCGAAGGGGATACCGGTTTGAACACCGGGGGTATGGGCTGTGTAAGTCCCGTTCCCTTCATGGATACAGCATTCATGCGTAAAGTGGAAGAACGCATTATCAAACCAACTATTGATGGGCTGGCCAAAGAAAAATTAAATTACCACGGCTTTGTTTTTTTTGGTTTGATGAATGTGCAGGGCGAGCCATGGGTGATAGAATACAACTGCCGCATGGGCGATCCTGAAACAGAAGTAGTGATGCCATTGCTGCAAACAGATCTTGTTGCATTATTCGCGGCAATGGATAACGGAACATTGGCGGATGCCAATATTTCGTTTGATGAAAGAAGTTGTGCCACTGTGATGGCGGTGAGTGGCGGGTATCCGGGAGCCTATCAAAAGAATTTGCCGGTTAACGGATTAGCGGATTGTCGCATGAACAATGATTCAATGGTTTTTCATGCAGGCACTAAACAGGTGGGTGATGCAGTGGTAACCAATGGCGGACGCGTACTGGCAGTAACTTCCTATGGAAATACCCTTGCGGAAGCCGTAGAAAAATCAAAAACTGTTTTACAAAAAATCTCTTTTGAAGGGATGTACTTTCGGAAGGATATCGGGTATGAATTTTAAAGTCCGTAAGTCATGAGCCGTCAGTCCTGAGACAATTTTCGATTCCCCCCAAAAAATCAGTATTTTGGCTTTGTTTATTAACTAATATCAGTCACCTTTGCATTCATTGATTAACACATTCGAACTTTTTATATACAATGGGATTGTTTAACTTTTTCACACAGGAGATTGCCATGGACCTGGGTACAGCCAATACCCTGATTATACATAATGATGAGGTAGTGGTGAATGAACCCTCGATTATTGCCCTTAACAGGAACAATATGAAAGAGGTATTGGCCGTGGGCAAAAAAGCCCTGATGATGCACGAAAAGACCCATGAAAGTATTCGTACCGTAAGGCCCCTGAAAGATGGTGTGATTGCCGACTTTAATGCCGCCGAACTGATGATCAGGGAGTTGATCAAAATGATTTATCCCAAAAAGCCCCTGTTTCCACCAAGCTGGCGCATGGTAATCTGTATTCCTTCTTCCATTACTGAAGTGGAAAAGCGTGCCGTAAGAGATAGTGCCGAGCAAGCCGGAGCCAAGGAAGTATATATGATTCATGAACCTATGGCAGCAGCCCTGGGTATTGGTATAGATGTAGAAGAGCCGGTTGGCAATATGATCATTGATATTGGGGGTGGTACTACGGGTATCACCGTGATCGCGCTGGCAGGTATCGTATGCGACCAGAGTATCCGTATCGCGGGGGATGAATTTACCGCGGATATTATGGAGGCCCTTCGCCGTTATCATAGTTTATTAATTGGTGAACGTACAGCAGAGCAGATAAAGATCAATGTGGGAGCGGCTATGAAGGACCTGGACAATCCTCCGGATGATTTGCCCGTTAATGGTCGTGACCTGGTTACCGGCATACCCAAACAGATCATGGTGAGCTACCAGGAAATTGCCGAAGCGTTAGATAAAAGTATTTTCAAAATTGAAGAGGCCATCCTCAAAGCCCTGGAAACTACCCCTCCTGAATTGGCTGCCGATATATACCGCAGGGGTTTATACCTGACCGGTGGTGGCGCCCTTTTACGGGGCCTGGATAAAAGGTTAAGCGCCAAAATAAAATTGCCCGTACATGTTGCCGATGATCCGCTGAAAAGTGTGGTTCGCGGTACCGGACTGGCCCTGAAGAATTACCAGCGTTTTCCATTTATTATGAGATAGATTATAGATGGTATCTATCCACTAATTCCCGTTTGTGAAAAACATCTTCCTCTTCATACGCCGCTACTTCAACTTCCTCAGCTTTCTGCTGTTACAGGTAGCAGCTATTGTAATGCTGAGTAGCGCCAGTAAAACACACGATTCATTTTTTTCTTCCCTTGCCAATGAAGTAACAGGTAGTATCAATAAGCGATACAGCGGGTTTCGTGAATATTTTACATTGAAAGAAACTAACCGGGTATTGTCTGAAGAAAATGCCCGCTTGAAAAACGGGCTACCATCAAACTTTCTGCCGGTGAATGACGGAAAGACTTACTTCCTGGACACGCTGACAAGAGATACACTTGGCCATTATCGTAAATTCACTTACCTGCCCGCCAGGGTTGTGGGCAATACCTATACTTTGCAGTCTAATTTTATTACCCTTGAAAGAGGAACAGAACAGGGTGTAAAAAAAGGAATGGCCGTAGTTGGATCAGCCGGTATTGTGGGGGTTGTTGTTGAAACCAGCAGTAATTTCAGCAAAGTAATGAGCCTGTTGCACCGTAACAGTAAAGTAAGCGCCATGCTGAAAAAAGATCATACTGCCGGCAGTATTGAATGGGATGGAAATGACCCTTCTTACCTCACATTGAAAAATGTAACAAAAGGAGCAAAAATAAATAAGGGTGATACAGTATTAACCAGCACTTACTCATCCAATTTCCCATCCGGACTGAGGATAGGAACCATTGCTGAAATTGATGCTGACCCGGCTAGTAATTTTTATACGCTAAAAATAAAAACAGCCACTAATTTTTTCAGCATCCAGTATGTTTACCTGATAGAAAACACCAGGTACATTGAACAGGTACAGTTAGAAACAAACACACCCAAAAATCCATGAGCATACTGCTGAAAAATATTATTCGTTTTGTGTTGTTAATTCTGTTCCAGGTGTTTATCCTGAACCAGATTCCACCATTGCACCAGTTCATTGTACCCTATCTATACTTCATCTATATACTCTGGCTTCCTTTTCAAATTAATCGTTTTTGGTTACTGGTGATCGGTTTTATTTTGGGCCTTAGCTTAGATTATTTTACAGGCACACCCGGTTTGCATGCGGCACCCTGTGTATTGATTGCCTATATCAGGCCCTTTTTGCTTAACCTGCTCATCCCCAAAGAAACCACTGAACAGAGTTATATAGAGCCAGGTTATAAAAGTATGGGCTGGGCGCCGTATGCATTATATGCCGGAGTACTCACATTTATTCACCATTTCTATTTGGTACTGATTGAATGGCTGCAGTTTGGTGATTTTGTTTATTTCATCGGTAAAGTAACCGGTACCACAGCCATCAGCCTATTGATGATTTCCCTGGCAGAGATGCTGTTTAACCGGAAAGGCCGCCTTCGTACGAATGCCGCATAGAGAATACAGGCGGCCCATCCACAAGTATTAATAACTTTTTTAAAAAAGATTGATGCAAAGCTTGTGTCAATTCAGCAACTTTGTACAGATACGGTTCATATCAGCAATTTCATCTTCTTAGAAAACAAACATGCCGGCATTTAATCAAAGCAGAGGGGGTATTATACAGATCATTTTTGCCGTTGTTTTTATAGTGATTCTTGGGCAATTGATTAATCTGCAGTTGTTTTCTGTCAAATACAAGCTGGCAGCGGAAAGTAATGCCATCTTCCGTAAAGTGGTCTACCCGGACAGAGGTATCATTTTCGACAGAAAAAGGAAAGCCATACTGGAAAATACCATTAGCTACGATCTTGTTGTAATCCCATCAGAAACGAAAGGTATTGATACAATGTCTTTATGCGGGTTATTAAACATTGATGCCGCTGAGTATAAAAAAAGGATGCGCGATATCATCTTCAAAACAGGAAATGTTCGCATCGGTGTTTTTGAAACACTGTTATCGCCCGAAACGTATGCCCGCCTGAATGAGAATATTTACAAGTTTCCCGGATTTTCTCTAACGGAACGTTCTGTAAGAAGTTATCCTTACCATATCGCGGCCCATGTATTGGGGTATGTTGCGGAAGTGGATACCAGTTTCCTCCGCAGGCATAAAGACGAAGGATATTTAATGGGTGATTATGCCGGCTTTACGGGATTAGAAAGATCGTATGAAAAAGTATTGATGGGACAAAGAGGCGTAAAAAACTTTATCCGGGATAATAAAAGCCGCATCCAGGGTTCGTACGAGAACGGGGTTTATGACACAACCGCCATTGCCGGAAAAAACATACATACCAGTCTTGATGTTGAGCTGCAAAAACTGGGTGAACAGTTAATGACTAATAAAGTAGGTAGTATTGTAGCGATCGACCCTAAAACGGGGGGCATCTTATGTATGGTTAGTGCCCCAACCTATGATCCCAATTTCCTTACGGGTAACCAGAGAAGAAAACATTTCGCGGAACTGTTTCTCGATCCGCGAAACCCTTTTAATAACAGGGGTATGGGCACTTATTACTCACCGGGATCTACTTTTAAAACAGTGGTAGGTATTGTTGGTTTAACAGAGGGTGTAATTGATGCGAGAACAACGGTTACCTGTAACGGATATTTTGCGGGCTGTGGTACCGGAAGGCCCAAATGCCTGGATAAAGGAACTTTCGTTTTTAAAGAAGCGGTTGCACATAGTGATAATACGTATTTTTCAACAGTATATAAAAGAACACTCGACCAACCAAGATATGGTGGTGCAGACAGTGCATTAAAGGTATTTAACCGTTACGCTTATTCATTTGGCCTGGGCAGGAAATTAGGAATCGATCTCCCGTCAGAAAAAAGAGGCAATATTCCTGTTTCTTCCGATTATCGAAAAATTTTTGGCCCGAGATGGCACTCCTGTAATGTAATATCCAACGCTATTGGGCAGGGCGAAGTGAATACCACCCTCGTGCAGTTAGCCAATGTAATGGCCATCATAGCCAATAAAGGCTGGTATTATACCCCTCACCTGGTTGATTCAATAGAAGGAGGCGATGACTACCAGTTACTGGATGCATTTAAAACGAAACATTATACAGATAAAAATATTCCTGATTCTATTTTTGAGGCCGTTCAGGATGGCATGCAGGCGGTGGTAGATTATGGTACAGCCGTTAGATCGAAAATACCGGGTATCACCGTTTGTGGCAAAACAGGTACTGTTGAAAACTATGCCAAGGTAAACGGGCGGATGGAACCACAGGTGGACCATTCATTTTTTGGCGCATTCGCCCCCAGGGAAAACCCCAAAATTGCTATCGCGGTTATCTGTGAAAATGCGGGACAAGGTGCATGGAACGCGGCCCCTATTGCCAGTTTATTGATAGAAAAATATTTACGGGATTCAATTACAGGAAAGGAAAGACAGGCAAAAGTGGAGGAGTTTACCAATAAAAACCTGATACCCCGGTTAATGCGTTTGGCAATGGCCAAAAGAGACTCCTTACAACAGGTTAAAGAGGCCCAGCTATTACTGCAGCAACGCATCAGCAGAGAGGGCAACGACTCGGCAGATATGGAAGAAAATGTAGAACCTGAAACAAAGCCGGCGCCCGCTAAACCCGTTAACCGCCCTTTACCAAAAAAGAAAACAGGTACACCTGCCATACTGATTAATGAAGATAAAAAGAATAAAAAGAATTACAGGATAAGCTAATGAATAATCGTAATAATATATCGCAGGGAGTTGACTGGACAATCATCTGGCTATATGCCATACTGGTGTTGATAGGCATTCTTTGCATTTTTATGGTAGAGTACAGAACCGATACCGATTGGCTGCAAACATTTCTTAGTGGCAAAACAAATTACAGCAGGCAGTTGATTTTTGCAGGTCTTTGTACCATCATTGCCACCTTTATATTATTAACCGATAGCAAATTATTTACCGCATTGGCCAACCTCCTCTATGCTTTCGGCATTTTACTGATGCTGGCTACTTTTGTTTTTGGCCGGAATATCAGCGGATCTAAAAGCTGGATACCCATTGGTGGCGGCTTTAATCTTCAGCCGGCAGAGTTATGCAAGATTTTTACCGCATTGGCATTGGCTAAATTTTTATCCAGGCAGGAAACGGATTTTAGTAAACTCAAATCACAATTGATCGCAGGCCTGATAGTTGTGGCGCCTGCCGTACTGTCTATTTTGCAACACGAATTAGGGCTGGCCCTTGTTTACTCAGCCTTTTTAATGGCTATGTACCGTGAAGGTTTACCCGCGCAGATATTGATCTTTGCCTCTTCGTTCGGCATACTGGTTATTGCCACCCTTATTCTTGATCCAAATATTTTGGCCCTCGCCTTAACTATTATTGCAGGCATCATTTTTTTCCTGGTACGCAAACAAAACAGAAAGAGTAAAAGCCTGCTGGTAATGATTGTAAGCATTTGGTTATTATGCGTAGGCACACAAAGATTTGTGGTACCCTATATATTTAACAATGTGCTGGAATGTTACCAAAGTACGCGTATTTACAGCATGGTGGGCAGAGAATATGATTGTACGCTGAATAAAAAATCAGAAAGAAAATCAGGGGAGAAAGCGGTAAGAAAGCCCGATGATTATAATGTGAGACAAAGTAAAATTGCCATCGGCTCCGGCGGATTAACGGGCCGTGGATTTTTAAAAGGCACCCAAACCAGGGGTAAATATGTGCCCGAACAACACACCGATTTTATTTTCACCTCACTCGGCGAAGCCTTTGGTTTTACGGGCTGTGTCATTTTTTTAAGCATCTACCTGTTCCTTCTCTATCGCATTGTACGAATGGCAGAGCGGCAGCGAAGTACTTTTAGCCGGGTATATGCTTATAGTGTGGCCAGTATACTGTTCTTTCACATAGCCGTAAATGTGAGTATGACCATTGGTCTCTTCCCGATTGTTGGTATTCCCCTGCCACTGATCAGTTATGGAGGCTCATCACTGCTAACATTTACGGTACTTATTTTTATTTTATTGCGGCTGGATGCAGACAGGCAAATGGTGTTGAGATAAACACAACCTTTTTAGTATATGCAGATAATCCCACTTTCAGAAGGCTCTTTTACAATAGATCAAACCAGGGTTTTCGTTCCTTTCAATACCGGTATGGAAGAACTGAACACGCGCCCCGCGGGAAGCTTGCTGGTAGAGATACAGCCCTTTGTTATTATTACGGATAATGATATAATTCTGTTAGATACAGGGCTTGGCTATTATGATGCAAGCGGCAAATCTCAATTACATAATAATCTGCTGAGAGCCGGCATCAATCCCTCACAGGTTACAAAAGTATTGATGAGTCATTTGCATAAAGACCATGCAGGTGGCATTACCATACAGGACCCTCAAACACCGGAACGTTTTATCAGTTTCCCCTATGCAACCTATTTTGTGCAGCGGAGAGAGTTTGATTATGCAATGGAAGTTGGATCAGCCTCTTATATTACCAAAGATTTTACCTTACTTGATTCATTTAGCAGAGTAGTTTTTCTGGAAGAAGATGAAGGATGGATAGATGGTTATATACGTTATCAATTAACAGGGGCGCACAGTAAATTTCACCAGGTATTCTGGATTACAGAAAAAGGCCGGACCGCATTTTTCGGCGGCGATGTGGCGCCACAACTGCAACAGATGAAAAACCGTTTCATAGCTAAATATGATTTCGACGGGAAAAAATGCATGGAGCTGCGCCGGCAATGGTGGCAGCAGGGGCAGGCAGAAAACTGGACTTTTCTGTTTTATCATGATATCAAATCGCCCGTTTGGCCCGAATAGTTTTTACACAATCAAACAGGATCAGTTCAGATTTTTTCGGTTATTCCGCATTTGTATACGTTGCTGCAATTCCTTTCGCAGTACATTATTAAAATCACGTTCCGCGGTCAATACCCTATTGGTACGTTCATCCGTCAATAGCAGTTTTTTAAACATAGGTTTATATTTTTTCCGAATACTTAACACCTCCTCTTCCAGCCCCAGTATATCATCTTTCTTATCCTGCCTGGCTTTCCTCAATTCGCCGGCATAGGTAAAATATAAGGGCCAGAATTTTTCCGACTCCCCGGTAGTAAGTGTCAGTTGCCTGGTTATAAAAGCGATTTTCAGCCCTTGCATCGTAGCTGCATTGGGCGAAGCCTCCTCTTGTTGTGCCATTCCGGAGAAAGCAAGGAAAAAAGGTAAAATAAAAAAATATATTTTTTTCATGTGATTATTTTTATTGTATGGTGACTCAGGCCATCCTTATTTATTTTTTTGCCGCAGAACCCGTTTCAGCGGGGTCTGTATTTTCTGTAATATATTGGCTTAATACTTCATCACTCAAAAGTTGAATTGTGTTGTTTACATCAAACCAGGCTTCTTCAGAAACTGGCACTGTAGCGGACTGTGTAAACACTGTATGCTCTGGTTCATTCAGGTATTTCTCAATATCCGCTTCACTAATACCAGTTAGCCCGGCGGGCATATCCATACGCGTATACTTTTCATACTCGATATAATTATCCCCGTTGTCTGTAAATAAAAAAGCGCCGGTGATTAAGATGCCGGTTATCACAGCCGCGGCGGCCATTGGCAGCCATCTTCTAATGGAGGGCAGTTTAACAACGCTGGCCGGTTTTTTTTGCTCCTGGAAAACGGGAGGCATAAAAATCACCTGGTTAAAATAACCGTTAGGAACTGCCTGTACCTGCTTTTTGCTGATTGTATTCAATAAAGGGGCAATAGCAGCCAATTCACTACTGATTTCATTCTCCCGCTTTTCCTTTTGCTGTATGTTGGCTAATATAAGCCGGGGAAGTTCTGCAAAGTAATCTTCGGGCACATGGTAAGGAATTGGTTTTTGTATCCCTGCCAAAAAAGGGCTGATGTCACTCAATTCCCCCGATATGTCTTCCTTGCTTTTCATTTGATTATTATAGACGAACTGATTTATGGAAAGTTTAATAATTTTTTATGAATTCCTCAATTTTCCTGGCCGCGTGATGGTAGCTGGCCTTCAATGACCCTTCACTGGTTTCCAGCATCCGGCTCATATCCTGGTAAGGCATCTCATCATAATACCGGAGATTAAATACCAAACGCTGCCTTTCGGGCAAATGCTGTATGGCCAGTTGCAATCTCCATTCCAGCTTTTTCTCATCAAAATGGCTATCTGCCCTTAACTGGTTACTCAATCCTTCACTGCCTTCTTCATCCAGGGAGATGGTACCATTTCGTTTTAGTTTTTCCAAAAAACTTAGGCTCTCATTGGTGGCAATACGGTATAACCAGGTATATAAATGACTGTCTTCCCTGAATTTATTAAGGCCGTTCCATACTTTAATAAATACATTCTGCAATACATCATTGGCATCATCATGCACCACTACCAGGCGCCTCACATGCCAGTATAATTTCTCCTGGTATTTCTGTATGATGGCCGTAAATGCCCGCTCTTTGGTATCAGTTTGATTGAATTGACGCAATAATTCCTTATCGTCGGCGTACATGCAGGGTATTTTAATAAATATAGCTAACTGCCGTTTGACTTACTAAGAATAGATAAAGTTTAATTGCATTTTCGCGAAGCCTAACTAACAATCATTAGTACGAAAAGCAGCGAAATATCAATGATATGAAGGTTTTTGTTAGTTTCTTTTTATACAAATGTTTAACTTGGGCGCAAGCAAGCAAAATATGTCCTCCTCCCAATACATCAATAATTTCAAGCGCAATGTAACAGATAAGTATACGATATACAATAGCCTGTTCGCCGCGCTGCCTTTTTCTGGTATCGCCAATGTAGGCGCTTTGCTACCCATTTTATTACAAGCCTGTAAGGATGGTTATGCAGAAGGGAAGAGCCCGATGGAGATCATTGACCATTTTTTTCAACAGCATACCAATGTAAAAACCCAGGCCGAAAAAGTTGAGCGGCTATTCAAATTTGCCCAATATGTAGAAAGGCAGGTGGTATTATTTGATGCCATTGAAGACGCCGCTTTTACTACGGTACATAATATGGATGGGGCGGGTAGTTTAAAAGCCCTGTATAATGAAGCGGTTTTTGCAGGCAAAACGCAGGCAATGAAAAACAAACTGCGCAAATTCCGGGTTAGGGTAGTACTTACTGCCCACCCCACACAGTTTTACCCGGGCAGCGTGCTGGGTATCATTCATGATATGAATGAAGCCATCAGCAAAAATGATTTTCATACCATCAACCTTTACATACAACAATTAGGTATCACGCCATTCTTTAACAAGAAACAGCCCACGCCATACGATGAGGCAGTGAACCTGATGTGGTACCTTGAAAATATCCTATATCATTCCATCGGAAATATTTACAACTTTATTGAGCAGGAGATTTTTGATAACCAGTATGATGGCGACAACCCATTTATAGAATTAGGTTTCTGGCCCGGTGGAGACAGGGACGGCAATCCATTTGTGAACGCGGCAACCACCCTGAAAGCCGCACAGGCGCTGCGAAGCGCCATCATTGTATGTTATTACCGCGATGTTCGCAAACTTACCCGCAGGTTAACATTTAGCGATGTTGATACCATGATACACAGCCTGGAAGAACAACTATATGAAAATGTATTCAGGCCCGAAGAAAGTAACCGCATCAGTTCCGCGGAACTCTTGCTGCAATTAAATAATATACGTGTACTGGTAGTATCCAATCATCATTCATTATTTTTACAACGGATAGACAGCCTCATACACAAAGTAAAAATATTTGGAACCCATTTTGCCGCGCTGGATATCAGGCAAGACAGCCGGATACACTCAGAGGTATTGCTTGGGGTAAATTCAGGATTAAAAGCGAAAGGGTTACCCGGAATTTTACCTGATCATTATGCAGCGCTTTCACCGGAAGAAAAAATAAAAGCGCTTACCTCCCTGGAAGCCGCTATTGATCCCGAAATTTTTTCAGATGGAATTGTGAAAGACACGCTGCAAAGTATCTATGCCATTAACAGTATACAAAAGATGAATGGCGAAGCAGGTTGCCAACGATACATCATCAGCAATTGCCAGAGCCCCGTAAATATGATGGAAGTATATGCCTTATTCCGTTTATGCGGATGGAAAGCTGCCACGTTAACCGTAGACATCATCCCATTATTCGAAACCATTGACGACCTGAAGGAAGCGGAAACGATCATGGAATTTTTATATACCCTCCCGGTATACAAACAACATCTTATACAAAGACAACAGCAACAGACCATCATGCTGGGTTTTAGTGATGGCACAAAAGACGGCGGTTACCTGCAGGCCAACTGGAGTATTTATACGGCCAAAGAAAACCTGACGGCCATTTCACGCAAATATGGTATCAAAGCGAAATTCTTTGATGGCAGAGGCGGACCACCCTCAAGAGGCGGCGGGAAAACCAATAAATTCTACGCATCACTTGGAAATAATATCGAAAACGAAGAGATTCAGCTAACCGTACAGGGACAAACCATTACCTCCAATTTTGGTACCATACAATCTTCCCAGTATAATTTAGAGCAGTTGTTAAGCGCCGGACTAAGTAATGAATTATTCTCCGATTCGCGTATGCAGCTATCAGAACATGATCGTTACCTGCTCGAAGAACTCGGCAAGATCAGTTACGAAGCCTACCAATCTTTTAAAACACACCCTTTATTCCTTTCTTATCTGCAGCAGTTTAGTCCACTGAATTATTACAGTAAAAGTAATATCGCCAGCAGGCCCTCTAAACGTGGAACTGAGGGTGGGCTTAGATTTGAGGATCTTCGCGCGGTTCCTTTTGTAGGAAGCTGGAGCCAGTTAAAACAAAATGTACCCGGTTATTTTGGAGTAGGTACCGCCTTACAGCAAATGAAAGAAAAAGGATTATGGGAGGATGTAAAAGCCATGTTCCGCAATTTGCTTTTCTTCCGCACCTTAATTGATAACAGTATGATGAGTATGCTTAAATCATCTTTCGCCCTGACACAATACATCAAAGATGATCCGCAATACGGCACGATATGGGAACTCATCAAGAAAGAATTCGATCTCACCAATCAACTGGTTTTAGAACTATCCGATTCAACGATTCTCATGCAGGATGATAAGGCAGGAAGCGCCTCCATTCAGATGCGGGATAAAATTGTGTTGCCACTATTAACCATCCAGCAATATGCCTTACACCAATTACATAAAGAAGAAACAACCCCTGAATTAAAAGTGGTTTATGAAAAATTAGTAACCAGGAGTATGTTTGGAATTATTAATGCGGCGAGGAATTCGGCATAACACTAACCGTTATGCGTCCTTATACTTCCATAAATGCAAACAGGCATAAGTCCGGTATGGGCTCCATTTCGCGGAAATTTTCAGCATTTTTTCTTTCATCCCTTTTTTATCCGCGGGGTCCAGTTTGTATAATTGTATCATCGCCTGCTGAATGCCCAGGTCATCAACGGCAAATACATCCTCCCTGCCCAGTGTAAACATCAATAGCATTTCAACCGACCATTTACCTATTCCTTTGATCTGTATGAGCAAATCAATGATCTCTTCATTGGTCATCGCCAGCAATTTCTTATCGGTAATTTTATTTTCAATACAAAAGGCCGCTACATTGTGCACATAACTCACTTTCGCGTTACTCAGCCCAATAGATCGCAGGGTAGTGCCGGGCGTATCCAATACCTGTTTGGGTTTGGGTTCCTTACCCTGGTATAGTTCCAGGAAACGTTTAAATATTACTTTAGCCACTTTGGTACTTAATTGCTGACTGATAATACTTGCCATCATACGCACAGGGATATTGGGGTGCAGTACGAGCTCATGCAATTCTTCCCCAATCGTTTTGGCTAATTTTTTATCCTTTCGTAAATGAGAAACATAATCCATGCGGTTAAGTTAATAAATTTGTACTGGCATGCAAAGAGAAATTTAATCCTCAAATCAATGATCAATCCGCCGAATTATCGTAGCTTACCCCGTAAACTTTCCGCATGAAACGCCTTTTAACCCTTTTAACTACTGTAACCTTTTTAACCACCGCCAGCGCCCAAAACAAAGACGAACAGATTATCCGCTCCATACTCGCCAACCAAACCAGGGAATGGAACAATGGCAATATCGAAGCATTCATGCAGGGATACTGGAAAAGCGACAGCCTTTTATTTGTAGGAAAGAATGGACCGAGCTATGGCTATCAAAATGCCCTCGAAAATTATCAAAAAAATTATCCGGATACAGTAACTATGGGAAAGCTTAGCTACAACATATTAAAAATGGAACAACTCACACCGGACCGTTATTTTGTTCTGGGTAAATGGATGCTAAAAAGAAGTATTGGGGATGTAAGCGGATACTATACACTTTTGTTTCGCAAGATCGGGAACCAATGGGTACTCATATCCGATCACAGCAGTTGATGTACTATTTTTATCTATTAATTTAAAAAAAATAAACCATGGCACTTATTATTCTAGGCCTCATTTTATTGATAGCCGGCACGATACTTATTAAGCAAAGAGATGAACTGCATAAACTGGCAAGCGGACTCCGCATTGGCGGATTAGCCCTCGCGGTGATAGGTTTTCTTACCGCCTCTATCAAACAGATAGATGCCGGTGAGATAGGCGTTAAATCAATATTCGGTAAAGTAGACAATGATATTCTCACTAGCGGACTGAGTATCGTAAATCCGTTAGTAGATGTAAAAAGAGTAGATATCAAAACCCAGAACTACACCATGAGCGGCGTACATGACGAGGGTGATAAAGGCGGCGATGACGCCATTCGTGTATTAACGGCGGATGGCCTGGAAGTGGTGATAGACCTTACTGTTCTCTATCGGGTAATAAGCACGGAAGCGCCCAACATCGTTAAAGAAACCGGGTTGGATTACAGAGACAAGATTGTTCGGCCGCTTACCCGAACCAAAATCAGGGATAATGCGGTGTATTTTACGGCGATAGAACTATACTCCGTAAAAAGAGATCTTTTTCAGGGTCGCATCTTTAAAAGCATAGAAGAAGATTTTAAAAAACGCGGATTGGTGCTGGAGCAATTACTGGTAAGAAATATCACATTGCCCACTACCGTAAAAGGATCCATCGAAGAAAAGATCAAAGCGGAACAGGATGCCCAGAAAATGGAATTCGTACTGCAAAAAGAGAAACAGGAAGCGGAACGTAAAAGAGTAGAAGCGCAGGGTATTGCCGATTATCAAAAGATCATCAGTTCCGGTTTAGGAGACAAACAGTTACAATACGAGCAGATACAGGTAATGAAAGGGTTGATTACCTCTCCCAATGCCAAAGTGATTATTATGGGCGGCGGAAAAACGCCGGTAATACTTGACACAAAAGATTCTAAGAACTAATCGCTGATTTATCAGGCTTTCTGCCCAATCTGTGAAATCCGCGATCCCATGAGTTTCGCAAAAACCAGGTGACTACAAAAAACACCCGCTACCGAAGAAAAAATATCCAGGTAATCAAAGGTTCTGCCAAATACAGGTATGAGCTGGAGATACTCATTTATGATCACTAATAATAAACCGAAGGAACAGGTATAAGCGAGATCAGCCGGTGTTTGCAATTTAAAATATCGCTGAAAAAACCAACAGGCGCCAAAAGGCAATAAAAAAGATCCGATTAGATTGGGCGAAAAACCTACCAAAGGTTTCATTGCAGCCGGCACATGAACAAAGGGCCGGATAATAAACTTCACGGTCCATATCAGCAATGTTCCGGTTATAACAATCCATTTTGAAACTGACTTCAATTGCATGTGGGATGAAATGGTTTGGTAGCTGAAAATAAGAAAAATCTACGGCATACGAATACCCACAAGAAGGTATTTTAGCACAATCCTACGCATCATAATCAATCGGCTTACTCCAAACACGAATAACCCACCAGACAAATACAACAAGGCTTAGGACTAACCAACTATAAAAAATAATATTTCCGGCAGTAACCCCTTTATCAATATAGGCAAACTGATACCTGATACCAAGCGTACTGTTTACTGTCATCCATACCAGCCAAACAGATATCGTATTCAGAATGCGTTGTAAATATTGTTTTACACCTGGTTCCACAAATGAATTTTTTTAGTCAAAACTCTGGTTACTTGCCGCTGCCAGTTTCAATATCCTGTCGAACTGCGCAGGCGTAAGGTCATTATAGAAATAATAGATCGGATCCACAGGAATACCATTTCGGTGAACTTCATAATGACAGTGCGGACCCGTACTCTTACCTGAATTACCCACATAACCAATTACCTCACCCCGCTTCACCGTTTCGCCAATCCTGGCTTTAATTCGTACCATATGCCCGTATAATGTTTCATAACCGAACCCATGATTGACCACTACCCGGTTACCATAACCACCTGTATTATACCCGGCATCTTTTACCCTTCCATCCGCGGTAGCATAAATAGGCGTTCCCATAGGAGCGGTAAAATCTAACCCCATGTGCGCCCTTCTGTCTTTATAAACAGGATCAATCCGGTATCCAAAACCTGAGGCAACACGGCTCAGGTTCTTATTACTTACCGGCTGTATCGAAGGGATGGCAGCCAGCAGGTTTTCTTTATTTTTCACCATATCCCCTATTTCCTCGAACGACTTCACCTGGTAGGTAGTTCGCAGGGAGAGATTATTCAACTGTCCGGCAATACTTTGAACCAGCTCCGACTCACCCATACCCTGAACCAGTTTCACTTCCTTCTTCAGTTCTATGTCTTTGATACGGGCGCTGTCTGGAATGGGTTCCGATCCAAAAATAGACCGGTAAACAGTATTATCCCTGTTTTCTATCTCATCCATCTTCAATTCCAGTTGCCTTAGCCTTTCCATAAATACACTGTAATTCTGGGTAAGGTCATAGTTTTGCTGGCGCAGGTATTTCTCTTTGGGCGAATCGATATACCGGAAAGCAATGGCGAAAATGATCAATCCGGTAACTATAGAAGCCGCAATAAAACCAATCAACTGCAATAACCTCACACGCAGGGGCGTTTCAAGCTTCTCATAGCGGAGCGTGTGGGTATTGTAGTAGTATTTTACTTTTTTCATTGTTGGCAGTGCCTGGTGGCAGGGCGTAAACCGTTGGTCGTGAATCACGCCCCGTTTCCTTACCTTTGCTACCCTTTAAAAGGCCACCAAATATAGTTTCTAAGAACCTAACTATTTGTTTAAAATTTTCTGATTAATGATGACCAGTTCCGAGATACGCAAACAATTCCTTGATTTTTTTGCTTCCAGGGGGCATCAGATCGTTCCATCAGCCCCTATTGTAGTGAAGAATGATCCTACCCTGCTCTTCACCAATGCAGGCATGAACCAGTTTAAAGATTATTTTCTGGGCAATAAAAAACCGGAAAGTACCCGTATCGCCAACACCCAAAAATGTTTACGGGTAAGCGGTAAACATAACGACCTGGAAGAAGTAGGCGTAGATACCTATCACCATACCATGTTCGAGATGTTGGGTAACTGGAGCTTTGGCGACTATTTTAAAACAGAAGCCATTGCCTGGAGCTGGGAGCTGCTGACCGAAGTATATAAACTGGATAAAGACAGATTATATGTAACCGTATTTGAAGGGGATGCCAGAGAAGGATTACCAAAAGATGAGGAAGCTTTAGCGGAATGGAAAAAATGGATGGCAGAAGACAGGATTTTACCGGGCAATAAAAAAGATAATTTCTGGGAGATGGGCGATACAGGTCCTTGTGGCCCCTGTACCGAAATACATGTAGACTGCAGAACCGATGCGGAAAGAAAAAAAGTGGATGGAAGAACATTGGTCAACAACGACCATCCGCAGGTACTAGAAATCTGGAACAATGTATTTATACAGTTCAACCGTTTAAAGGATGGAACGCTGGAACCTTTGCCTGCCAAACATGTAGATACAGGTATGGGGTTTGAAAGACTGGTTCGTGTGCTGCAGGAAAAGCAAAGCAATTATGATACCGATGTATTTACCGGCACCCTTGGAGCCATAGAAAAGATCACCGGTAAAAAATATGATGATAGTGATAGTAAAGAGGCGATTGCTTTTCGTGTACTATCAGACCATACCCGGGCTATTGCCTTTACCATTGCGGATGGGCAATTACCGGCCAATAACGGCGCGGGCTATGTAATCAGAAGAATTTTGAGAAGGGCTGTTCGTTATTATTATACCTACCTTGATTATAAGCAACCTTTATTGTTTCAATTGCTCCCTTTACTGGCCGGTCAATTTGAAAATGTATTTCCGGAACTTCACAAACAACTCGACTTTGTAAGTAAAGTAGTAAAGGAAGAAGAAGATGCCTTTTTAAAAACGCTGGATAAGGGTTTGAAAAGGATTGATGATATTATTAAATCTTCAGGCAAAGAAATAGAAGGTAAAGCCGCATTTGAGTTGTTTGATACATTCGGGTTCCCGATAGACCTAACCCGTTTAATTGCGGCGGAAAATAATTTACTGATTGATGAAAAGGGTTTCGAGTCAGAAATGCAGTTACAAAAAACCCGTAGCCGCTCGGCAGGCGCGGTAGACACAGAAGATTGGGTTGTACTGATTGAAGACGGATTTTCTGAATTTGTGGGATACGATTCCGTTGAGATAAAAAGCAAACTGCTCAAGTACCGTAAAGTAAAAGCCAAAGGAAAAGAAGCCTACCAGTTAGTATTGGAAGCTACCCCATTCTATGCCGAAAGCGGCGGTCAGGTTGGAGATACGGGCACACTCAATTTCGATGGAGAAATTATTTCCGTTACTGATACCAAGAAAGATAATAACCTGGTTATCCATTTTACAGAATCCCTTCCTGCCAATATTCATTCGCATTTACTGGCAAAAGTGGATATGCCTAAAAGACAAGCTACCACTGTACACCATAGCGCCACGCATCTTTTACACGCTGCCCTTCGCAAAGTGCTGGGCAAGCATGTGGCACAAAAAGGTAGCCTGGTAAATGAAGAACAACTCCGTTTCGATTTTTCCCATTTTGCCAAAGTATCTGAAGAAGAGATCGCTGAGATAGAAAGAGTTGTCAATGAAAAGATCAGGGAGAATATTCCTGTTCATATAAAAGAAATGAGCAAGGATGATGCCATTGCCACCGGCGCCATGGCCCTGTTTGGAGAAAAATATGGCGACAAGGTTCGGGTAGTAATCATGGATCCTGATTATTCTGTTGAATTGTGTGGCGGTACCCATGTGGGCGCTACGGGTGAATTAGGTTTCTTCAGGATAAAACACGAAACAGCCGTAGCTGCCGGTGTTCGCCGGATTGAAGCAGTCAGTGGCAAAGCCGCGGAAAAATTGGTGAACAGTCAATTCGATGACATTCGTGTAATTCGTGAAATCCTAAAGAACCCCAAAGAAATCAGCAAAGCCGTTGAATCACTGGCTGCCGATAACAACGAATTAAAAAAACGAATAGAAAGTCTGGAAGCTAAACAACTCAGCGCAATCAAACAGGAGCTGTTACAGAAAACAGAATTGATCAATGGTATCACATTTATAGGGTCGATTGTAGAGGTAAGTAATGCCGATAGCCTTAAAAAATTATGTTTCGAACTAAAAAATAGTCTCACCCATTATATGGTAGTCCTCGCTGCCGCTATTGAAGGTAAGGCACAGGTAGCCATTTTACTGGATGAAGCGGTAAGTGATACCAAAAACCTGGAAGCCCCTAAGCTCATTAAAGAACAGGTAGCCGCATTAATCAAAGGCGGAGGCGGCGGACAAAAAACCTTAGCCACCGCGGGCGGTCAGGATGCCAGTAACCTGCAACAGGTAATTGATAACCTGAAAAAACTGGTTGCCGGATAGCCCGCCCAAATGATTAACTTTTTTTAACATTTCCGAAGAACTTCGTATTTAAAAAATCGGCTACATTTGATCTACTAACAAATTCGTACATTAAAATTTACCGATATGAAAATGCTACCAATTGCCCTGCTTGCCTTATGTATTAGCCTGGGTGTTTCTGCTCAAACCAAGGAAAAGGTTCAGAAAGAAACACAGGAAAAAATTATCATCCGCAAAAAAGGAGCAGCTACAGAAAAAATGACCATCATTGTAGATGGTGATAAAATAACCGTAAATGGAAAACCGGTAGAAGACCTGAAAGACCTTGATATTGAGATCCTAAACGAAAAAAGTCCAGACCATCTATCTCTGAAATCTACCGGAAGGATAGGCCCAATGGGCAATCACCGGGTATTTGGAGAAGGATTTGCATCATCAGGCAACCGTGCCTTCCTTGGTGTAGTAACCGAAAAAACGGATAAGGGGGCTAAAATAAATTCTATAGTAAAAGAATCAGCCGCGGAAAAAGCTGGTTTGAAAAAAGAGGATGTTATTACTAAAATTGGTACAAACAAAATAGAAGGAAGTGATGACCTTTTTGAGGCCATTGGCAAATACAAACCGGAAGACACCATAACCATTAGCTACCTGCGTGATGGAAAAGAAGCCACTGCCAATGCCCGTTTAGGCAAGAGTACTTCTCCGGGTATCAGGAGTTTTAATTTCAACAATGATCATTTTAATATGGAAGTGCCCGGGTTTCAGGGGTTGAATGGCATGAATTTTAACTTTAATCGTAAACCCCAACTGGGATTGCAGATTCAGGATGTAGAGGAAGGGAAAGGCGTAAAAATAGTAGAAGTAAACGATAATACACCTGCCGCAAAAGCAGGGTTACTGAAAGATGACCTGATCACTGAAATAGATGGCAAACCCATCACATCTGTTGATGACCTGAAAGCAACCCTTAAAAATAGTAAAGAAGGCGATAGCATCAAACTCAGTTACCAGCGGGCCGGTAAAACTGAAACGACCAATATCAAATTTCCAAAGAAATTAAAAACAGCAGATCTGTAATGTTAGATTTTTTCTCATGTTGTATAAACCGTGCTATTCTTAGCACGGTTTTATTTTCAGGCTTACCTTCACACATTAATTTTACAACATGAAAAAACTCATTCTCTTCATTACCTTAGTCAGCTCATTGGTCTTAGAGGCTCAAGTATATTCCTCAAAAGAACCTTTGGTACATACCTTTTCCATAGTAGCACGCGATGAAAAAACGGGCGAAATGGCCGTGGGTGTGCAAAGCCATTGGTTTAGCGTTGGCACAGCGGTACCCTGGGCCGAAGCCGGTGTGGGCGCTGTAGCTACCCAGTCTTTTGTAGATAAATCCTATGGCCCAAAAGCATTGGCTTTATTAAAACTGGGCTTCACCCCACAACAGGCCCTCGACAGTTTAACCAATACAGACCCTGGTAAAGAAGTGAGGCAGGTAGCCATAATAGATTCCAAAGGAAATGTAGCGGCCCATACCGGCAAAAATTGTGTACAGGTAGCCAAACATAGTAAAGGATATAATTTCAGTGTTCAAAGTAATATGATGCTGGGTGATAGTGTTTGTGAATACATGGAAAAGTCATTCATACAAACCAGTAATAAACCACTTGCAGAAAGGGTATTGCTCGCTCTGGAAGCGGCGCAAAAAGCGGGGGGAGACATCCGTGGTATGCAGGCAGCAGCCATTACTGTAGTGCCGGGCAAAACAACAGAAACCTGGAACAATAAATCGGTAGACCTTAGGGTGGATGATTCACCACAACCATTAAAAGAGTTAAGAAGGCTATACACTATTCATCTGGCCTACGAACATATGAACAAGGGCGACCTCGCTGTTGAGAAGAACGATATGGCCCTTGCCATGAATGAATACAATGCCGCGATGAAGTTATTTCCCGCTAACCTGGAAATGCAATTCTGGACAGCCATCACCCTGGCCAACAGCAAGCAGTTAACAAAGGCCCTTCCAATGTTAAAAGCAATCTTTGCCAGGGACAAAAACTGGAAAGAACTCACCAGGCGTCTCCCGCCTGTTGGCTTACTAACGATCTCTACGGAAGAACTGAATAAAATCCTTGCACGCTAATTTGTTAAATCCTATAAATCATCCGCGAAATCTGCGATTAAGGCTATTTTTGCGGCTATATGGCTTTGAACGATAAATATGAAGCGGTGATAGGGCTGGAAGTACATGCACAACTCGCCACCAACAGTAAATTGTTTTGCGGCGACAGTACGTCGTTTGGCGCCGCGCCTAATACACATATCAGTCCTATTACCATGGGGCATCCCGGCACTTTACCCAAAACAAACCGGAAAGCGGTGGAGTATGCCATCCGTATGGGCCTGGCCTGTAACTGCGAGATAGAAAAAGACAATTATTTTGCCCGCAAGAATTATTTCTACCCCGATCTGCCAAAAGGTTACCAGGTATCACAACATACCACACCTATTTGCAAAGGAGGCTACATAACCATACACACCGCTGCCGGTGAAAGAAAAGTACAACTCAACCGGATACACATGGAAGAAGATGCCGGCAAAAGTATTCATGACCTTGATGATCAATTTACCTGTATTGATTTGAACCGGGCCGGAACACCGCTTGTGGAAATTGTAACGGAACCAGATCTTTTCTCCGCGGAAGAAGCCTGGCAATATGTTACAGAAGTACGCAGACTGGTAAGATGGATAGGAATCTGTGATGGTAATATGGAAGAAGGAAGTTTGCGTTGCGATGCCAATGTATCTATCCGCCTGAAAGGAGAAACGCGATTAGGAACCAAAGTAGAAGTAAAAAACCTGAACTCGATCCGCAATGTAAAAAAAGCCATCGGGTACGAGATCGAGCGTATGATTGCTTTGGTAGAAAATGGCGGCAAAGTTCAGCAACAAACCAGAGGTTTTAACGCATCCAATGATACTACTTTCGCCATCCGTGATAAAGAAGAAGCCAATGACTACCGCTATTTCCCCGATCCCGACCTTGCCCCTTTTCATTTAACCGATGCCTTCATAAAAGAAATTGGCGCTGGGCTGCCTGCACTACCTAACGCGTTAATAGAAACCTATCAAACACAATATGGGCTGAACGAATATGATGCCAAACATTTGTGTGATGAAAAGGAGACCGCTGATTATTTTAACCGGGTAATTAACTATACCACTCATTACAAAGCGGCCGCTAACTGGATACTGGGACCTGTACGACAATACCTGAATGAAAACAATACCGGCTTCGCGGAACTTACTATTTCGCCTGCTTTATTAGCGGAATTAATACAATTGGTAGAGGATGGCAAGGTTAACTTCTCCATTGCTACTGCTAAGCTATTCCCCCTGATGATGTCGGAAAAAGGCTCACCTTTAGCAATTGCGGAAAGATTGAATCTGATACAGGTTAATGATACCAATGAATTGGAATCATGGATTAATGATACCTTACAATCCATGCCCGGTAAAGTATCAGAATATAAAAAAGGAAAGAAAGGCCTGATCGGTTTGTTTATGGGAGATATTAAAAAACGAAGCAAAGGCAAGGCCGATCCGAAAATAGTTACCATATTATTAGAACAGAAATTAAACGATTAACCATACTCATTTGCCTTTACTGATAGGTGGGGCCAGGTTTGATAAAAAACTAATTATGAAAAAAATACTTCTTATAGCAACAGTAGTTGTTGCTTTCACTGCCTGCCAGGAAAAAAAATTCGGCGCGTTTACCGTAAGTGGTAAAATTGAACATGCCCCCAATCAAAAAATTTTTTTACAGGAATTACCCTTTGGCGGCCAGCAGCCGGTTATTCTTGATTCTGTTACACTTCCCTCAAGTGGAACTTTTACTTTACGCGCCATGGGTAAGGAAGAGAGCCTGTATAGGGTGGTGATAGAAAATGGCCCGGATGTACTGCTGGTTAATGATAGCAAAAGCATCAAACTGGCGCTGGATGTAAATAATTACCGCGCTTATACCATTGAGGGCTCTCCTGCCAGCGCTAGCCTGCATGAATTATTTGAAGATTACAGAACTAAAGACTCGTTGCTCTACGCCACCTTAATACTGCTGGATACCTTACAAAAACAAAATGCCGGCGATAGTCTGATACTTCTGACTAAACAACAACGCGATGAACAATTAAAACAGGTGAACAGCCATATAGCCAATTTCATCAACCAATCGCCCAGTCCGGCTGTCCGGTATTATGCCCTAGGGATGGCTTCCAGAACCATGTCGCAGGAAGAACTGCTGGCCCTGGTAAATACATCGGTAGAAAAATTCAGTGAACATAGTGGCCTGTCTAAAATGAAAAGCCTGCTAACCGTTCAAAAGCCTGTTGCTCCCCCGGGTTATGCGCTGCTCAATAAACAGGCCCCGGAAATCAGTTTGCCCGATGTGAATGGTAAACCTTTTCTGCTAAGCAGTTTAAAAGGAAAATATGTATTAGTCGATTTCTGGGCAAGCTGGTGCGGACCCTGCCGCAAAGAAAATCCCAATGTGGTGGCTGCTTACCAGAAGTTTAAAGATAAAAATTTTACCATCCTGGGTGTATCGCTTGATAAAGAAAAAGCCAACTGGGAGCAGGCCATTAAAGATGATAATCTTACCTGGACCCATGTAAGCGATCTAAAGCAATGGGAAAGCGGTATGGTTCCACTTTACCAGTTTGATGGTATTCCTTTCAATGTGCTGATTGATCCACAAGGAAAGATTATTGCAACAGGATTGAGAGGGGAAGACCTGGAGAGAAAACTTGGGGAGGTATTAGGAAGTATTCAGTAGTAAAGAAGATGTTCCCCCTTTTCATTTTTTACTTTTTACTCTTTCACTTACAAAGACTGATAATATTTCAAAACCTCAACCAGATCACTGTCTTTTCTAAAGGACAGTTTTTTCTCATTGATATACGACTGTATCTTTTCCCGTTGATCACTCAGGCTATCCAGTATTTCTGATTTATTTATTTTTATAAACCGCGGTTGATTGTTTTTACTGATATAATATTTACTGTTATTAGTAAAGGTTTTTACGATACCGGCATTTATTTCACTCATTTCAGAAACCTGTTTTATAGCCAGTTTATACAAGCCTACCGGGCCCTCCAGCAATACCTGTACATATTGATTTCGAGAAAAATCGGCTCCGGTTATTCCTTTCTTATATACCAGGTAAGTAGCTGAATCATCCGGTTTTGGCATGAGTGTAAAGGAAGTAATCTCATCCTGAAACTCAAATGCCTCATCCTCCTTATTAAAGAAAAGCGTGTTGTCATACACATTGAATTTTAATTCAAGCTGCTGGTAAATACCCCTGGGTGTGGTAGCGGTTCCCTTTATCCATTTATCCTGCAAAAATGGAGTCCCTTTAATACCGGAATACTTATCCGTATTAAAATTTTTAGTGGTAACCGGGTCCTGTAAAAAAGCAGTACCCTGTGAATAAGCGGTTGTAGTAAACAAAAAGGCAAGGGCAATAACAGCATTACGAATCATACAATAAAAATTTATACCTACCTGAAGAAGTTGCGTAACAAATATAAATTTGTTTTCCGTCTTCCTAAACGGTGTATTGTTAAAATAATAAAGGCTACCCGGTAAGGTAGCCTTTATTAAAAATCCTTTCTTTATAGAGAATACCGGTTAATATCCCGCATTCTGCTGTGGTTTGATGTTTGGATTCGCATCAACCTCAGCCTGAGGAATCGGGAATAATCTTCTGAAAACAGAGTAAGGTACTGTTCTTGATGACGCGGGATAATTGGTACTGCGTACAATATCACGTTTTAAACGTTGTAAATCGTGGAACCTGTCTCCTTCAAAAGCCAGTTCTTTTCTTCTTTCTGTAATGATATCTTCAAATAATTGCGTACCGGTAGAAGCGATAGCCGTAGCCCCTCTTCTGCTAGTAACAAAATTCGCGTAAGTAAGTGCATCAGCCTCATTGGCTGGCAGAGAAGCCTCCGCGGCAATCAGGTATACTTCACTCAAACGGATTACTTTGGTATCACTCCGGTCTCCGATGATAACCGGGTATTTGTTTACAAAAACGGAAGGTAATCCTGCCCTTGTTCCGGTAGCGTATAAACCTTTACGTACATCGGCGGCTTCATATAATGCATAGAGCTGATCTGAACAAAGCAGATCACCATAGTTACCGGTCTGGCTGTATAAATAACTCAAGGCATCAAAAGCAAGGTTAGCTACCCCATCAGACGAAACCTCGAATACGGTTTCTACTTTATCGGTTCTAACAGCAGAATTTGCCCAATAAGAAGCATGCCCCGCTGAAGTTAACGCTGTAAAACCGCCATTATTAATAACATCCAGCGCGGCTGTTTTCGCATTGGTTTTATCACCCATATTCAGGTAAACTTTTGCCTGCAGGGCTTTAGCCGCATATTTACTGAACTGTGAAGAGTTGGTATACTTAGTCATCAAAGTATAGGCCTTATTCAAGTCGGCGATTATTTGCACATACACTTCCGATACTTTGCTACGGGCCGGTTTCAGATCCGGATTGTAAACCGTAACAATAGGAACACCCAATGCAGCGGGATCATCGGCATATGGTTTTGCAAAATGGCGAACCATTGCAAAATAAGCCAACGCCCTGATGGCATAAGCCTCGCCCTTGTACTGATCAATATTCACTGTAGAAGGCAAAGTTGAATTGATGATATTATTGGCACGCAGGATCACCAGGTAGCCTGAGGTCCAGTTACCCAATACATTACCATCATTGGCAACAGCGCCTTTTGTATCGCTGTAATCATTAAAGAAAGTATAGCGGTTGGTATTCAATGCAGACTGATAAGCATTGTCTGCCATAATATCACCGATAACAGGTAATGACCTTCCGTAAAAATCCACCCCTCTTAAGCCTGCATAAGCGCCACGAAGCGCCACGGCAAGATCTGCCTCAGTTCCCAAAGCCTGTTCCGGGGTTAGAGAAGTTGGTGAGCTGAGCTCGATAAAACTCTTTTTACAGGATGAGAATATTGCCAGCAACACTATCACCAGCAACATTTTATATTTAACTATTTTTATCATAATTGACATTTTTTAAGACTGTATTAAAATCCAACACTAAGTCCTACAGTTACTGTTTTAGGGATGAAAACATTCAGGTTAGAAGCACTATTGGTTCCCTGCTCAGGATCAAAGGCAAGGTTTTTATCCTTAACCCATGTAAAAAGGTTGGTACCTCTTACATAAAAGTTCAAACTGGACAAACTGAACTTTGTAAGCAGGTTTTTGGAAAGGTCGTAGCCAACCTGTATTTCACGTAACCTGACAAAGTCTCCTTTTTGTAAAAAGAAAGTTGATCCACTCTGGAAGTTCTTATTACCCCCATAAATGTATTTGGGAAGATCCGCAATATCACCAGGTTTCTGCCAGCGATCAAGCACACGTACTACTTTATTAAAGGTGGCGCCAAAACCTGCTCCTAAGTAATACCCACTCCACGTATCGTAAACATAGTTACCATAGTTATAGTACAACTGAGCGCTAATGGTAAAGTTTTTGAAAGTAATGGTATTACTTAAAGAACCAAAGTATTTGGGCTGTGCATTTCCGGCAATAATTCTCGCGGCTACCCCCGGATATACATTGGTAGTAGAACCATGCGTATTATCGGCATACCACAAAGGATCTCCATTGGCGGGATCAACACCGGCCCACTCTCTTAAGAAGAATGAATTCAGTGAATATCCTTCCCTGATGATATAGTTAAAACCGGGCACATTGGGAATGTCAGCTCCGCCGGGCAATGACAGTACCGTATTCTTATTATTGGCGAAATTGAAATCAATATCCCATTTAAAATCCCTTGTTTGAACAGGAACTACACTTAAGGTTAATTCGATACCCGCATTCTTCATTGCACCAATATTACGGGTAGCGGATGCAAAACCGGAGGTACGGGACAAAGGAACAGAAAGCAGTAAGTTTGATGTGGTTCTGGTATAATATTCAGCAGTAAAACTAACCCTGTTTTTAAACATACTTACATCAATACCAACGTTGAATGGTTTATTGAGTTCCCAGGTAAGGTTAGGATCACCTACGTTGGCAGGTGCACTACCTGGCAATTGGTTATAGTTATTACCGTAGCCATATAATGGAAGTGCATCGTAGTTACCGATAGCGGTATTGCTACCGTTCACACCATAAGAAGAACGGAGTTTCAATTGGGTAATGAAACGCACATTTTCCATGAACCTTTCCCTGTCTATATTCCAGGTGGCGCCTACAGAATAGAAATTACCGAATTTATTGCTCGGACTGAATTTAGAAGATCCATCCCGACGGAAGCTACCGGATACAACATACCTGTTCTTATAGTTCACGGCTGCTGAAGCAAACTGTGAAGCGAAGGAATATTCAGAAATAGTAGCAGAAGCGGTGGTAGGACTGGCTCCCGATGCCGGATAGGTTAATGCGGTTGTTGGCGGAAACTGTTGTGCCTGCAAAGAGCTGAAATAACCTGAAGATTTTTGCGCTTCAAGTCCCAGTTGAGCGTTGAAAGACAGGTCACCACCACGGGTAATATTTTGTTGCAGATCGAGGGTATTGGTCCAAACCCAGTTAAAATAACGGGTATAAAATGAGAAGGCCCTGCCGTTTGAAGCGGCGCCGTCACCATGTAATGGGTTATTATACTGATCTTCTTCCAACAGGTTATAATCAATACCATACTGAGACCTGAATTTCAGGTTCTCCAGGATTTTGTACTCGCCATAGATACTTCCGCGGAAGCTGGCCTGACGCAGGAATCTTTTATCCAGATCAGCTAAAGCAATGGTATTATGTAACCCACCTATACTGAAGTTATATGAACCGTCGGCATTGTAAGCGGACCTGGTAGGTAACAGGAAAAAGGAGGATAATACCGGATTACCAAAAGCGCCACCCGCCAGGGGCGCACGTTGATTTACCACACCGGCATTCAGGTTAAACCCGAGTTTTAATTTATCGGTAGCCTGGTTAGTAATATTTACATTACCGTTGGTTCTGGTAAGTTTGGAATTGATGGTAGTACCTTCCTGAACAAAATGTCCACCTGATAAAAAGAAAGTTGTTTTTTCATTTCCACCCTGGACACTCATATTGTATTGTTGCTGGGTACCGTTCTTGCTAACATTATCCAGCCAGTTAAAATCAATACCGCTATTACCGCCTAAAGCGGTAATGGTAGCATCAATCACAGCCTGGGTCTGTCCCAGGTTTGCCAAACCTTCGCGGGTAACACTTGTATACTGTTGCGCGTTCAGTGGTTTGTATTTAGCATTTGTATAGGCTGTATTACTTTGACCAACCTCTGTATCAAATCTGAATTTGGTTTTACCTGCCTTACCTTTTTTGGTAGTAACTACGATTACGCCATTGGCGGCGCGGCTACCATAAATTGACTGGGAAGCGGCATCTTTTAATACAGAGATGCTTTCAATGTCGTTCGGGTTTAACGTACTTAACAGGTTGGCTGTTGTTTGCAAACGTGCCACATTACCTTCGTTAACCGGAACGCCATCAATCACCCAAAGCGGGTTACTGCTACCGCTGATAGAGCTGATACCGCGGATAACAATGCTTTGAGAAGCACCAGGCTGACCAGATGCGGCAATTGATTGCAACCCGGCCACTTTACCTTGCAGCGCCTTATCTACAGAAGAGAAGGGCAGGCTTTCTACATCAGCGGCTTTTAAAGTGGCCACTGAACCCGTTAGATCAGATTTCTTTTTGGTTCCATAACCTACTACCACCACTTCCTGGAGGTCCTGGGCCGTAGAAACAAGTGAAACAGTGATATTGGTTTTATTGCCAATAGCCACTTCCTGACCTGTAAAATTAAGTGATGAAATCACCAGCACTTTAGCGGTGCCGGGAACATTGATTGAAAAATCTCCGTTTGCATCGGCTGTGGTTCCGAGTGTGGAACCCTTAACAGTAACAGAAGCATTCGGAACCGGGTTACTTTTCGTGTCAGTAACTTTTCCTTTTATTGTACGCGTTTGTGCAGCTAGTTGAGTGATAGCTAACACCACGCACAATAACATGGTAACTAATTTTCTCATAATTCAGTTTTTAGTGATTGTGGGGTCGCAATTTAGTTAAAGAAAACAAAACCTTGACATATTATGACAATAGATTGTTGCTTAATGCTGCAACTATTAATGAACACAAAATGATGAACGGTAAATATAAATAAATTAGACTGATAATCAATTTTATATAAAATAAAAATATATAATATGCATTATTATTTTACCGGTTTTAACAAAATTGTTAAAACAAATTAATACCGATTACCGGTTGAACAATGTTAAGATTCTCTTTAGTGGTTTTATCGACAGTTAATGACCAGGAGGAGACCAATGAATACGCCTACTTTTGTGTGCGTTTTTTGACCCTGGAAGTGCCCAGGATCAAAACAGGCAACAGTACCAAATTGGTAAGTGTTCCCACAATAAGCGTTAGGGAAGTGAGCCAACCCAGCGCTTTGGTGCCCCCAAAATCGCTCCAGCAGAAAATGATAAAGCCGGCAATCAGCACCAACGAAGTGTATATAATACTAATGCCTGTATGCCGGATGGTTTGAACCAGTGTGATGGATACCTGGTTATTAAAATGGGGGAGCTCCTGTTTGTAATTGATCAAAAAACGGATAGTTACATCAATAGCAATACCCAATGCCACACTAAACACCAATACAGTAGAGGGCTTTAAAGCAATGCCCGCCCAGCCCATCACTCCGGCAGTTACCATCAGCGGAATGAGATTGGGGATAAGTGAGCAAACCAGTATCCGTAATGATCGGAAGAGGTAGAGCATGCAAAGTGTAATTAATAAAAATGCCCAGAAAATACTTTCTTTCAATCCTTGTATAATAAAGCTGGAACCTTCCAGAAAGCTGATACTGCTACCTGTAAATATTACCTGGTAAGACGCCGTATCAAATAGTTCATCCGCCTTTTTTTGAAAGTCCGCCAGTAGAATGGGAAGCGCAGCGCTTCCCACATCTTTCATATTTACACTTATCCTGGCTACCTGTTTGGCACTATCCATAAACCCATTCATCAGCTTTGAAAAACTTGTTTTCCGGGCTCCGGGGCTATCAGCATTACTACGCAGGTAAGGCCCCATAAATGCCATGTCTGCTTCATAAGGAATGGTATAACTCATGGTATCACCGTCAAAATAAGCCTGTTTGGCAAATTTTAATCCTTCTACAAAAGAAAGCGGACGGGCCGTTGAGGGATTAGCAGCTATATAGGCAGAAAATTCATCTATTTTAGTAATGGGCCCGGTGTTCCGTAAAAGTCCATTTTTCTTTTTCGTATCAATTACTATTTCCAATGGCATCACACCACCAAACTGTTGTTCAAACCATTTCAGGTCTGTATACACTTTATCATTTTTCGGAAGATCATCTACAATAAAGCCTTCCGTTTTTATACGGAAAATACCTGCAATGGCCAGGAGGGTGATTACCGCGGTAATACCGTACACCCATTTAGCATGATGAAAGGCCCATTTTTCAACCTTTAATAAAACCTTTTCCAAAAATTTATTATCCAGATACCTGGTATGTTTTGATTTGGGTGGTGGCAAATAGCTAAGTACCGAAGGGATAAAAACAAGGGATATAACAAACAATACCATGATGTTGATGCCCGCTACCGCGCCAAACTCCTTCAACAGGTCGCTATGTGTTAAAGCGAATACCGCAAAGCCAATGGCTGCCGCGATATTGCAGAACAGGGTTACGATACCCATTCGCCCCACCATGGTAATAAGGGCTTTTTCTTTATCCTTCAGTTCCCGGTAAGCCGTATGGTATTTGTTTAAAAAATAAATACAGTTAGGAATGCCGATGACCACTACCAATGGTGGTATTAACGCGGTTAAGAGGGTAATTTTATATCCCAATAAAACAATGGTACCCAAACTCCATACAACCCCCATACTTACTACCAGCAAGCTCATCAGCGTAGCGCTAACCGAGCGGAAAAAAATAAACAGGGTAACTACTAATAACAGCAATGACCCGATTAGAAACCAGTTCATCTCTGATTTAATCCGGTTGCCAATCGTTGTCCTGATAAAGGGAAGTCCGCTGGTATACACCCGCGTACCCGCTTTCTTTTCAAACACAGCTACCTTCCCGAGTATTTCATTAATCAGTTTGGTACGGCTTTTACTGTTAATCGTGTCTTTGTTCACACTTACGCCCATCAGGTAACTACCGGTTTGCGGGTTATATAACAGATTCCGGTAGAAAGGAAGATTTTCAAAAACAACCCTGGCGCTATCCAGTGATTGCTGAGCTGAAAAAGGATAATTGAAAATCCGTACAGGTACCAAACGATGATGGATAGGATCGTTATGGAGATTAACCACTTCCGGAATACTTAGTATATCCGTAACACCCCTGATTTTTTTTAATTGCTGATGCAGTTGTCCCAGTTCATTAAAAAAAGGAACTGTAAAGAGGCTGTCAGATTCGATACCGATTACCATCGTATTCCCATCACCCCCGAATTTTTTCAGGAAAGCCTGGTACTCGCGGTATTTAGGGTTGTCGGTTGGTAATGCCCTTGTAAAATCATAACTCAACTGAACTTTTGATGCCTCCCAACCCATAAAAGTGGTAGCGGCAACTAATAAGATCAATAAGAAAAGTCTTTGTTGTAGGATGAACTTACCCGCTTTGTACCACATGTGATTGTATTACTAAGTAAATGATTACAAAGAAAGCGATAAAAACGCAAAAATGAACCGTTGAGATCCGTAATGCTACGCGCCAAAAAAAATCTGCATTACATAAGAAAATAATAAGCAATTAACTGGCAGCCTATCCCTACCAACCATCCTGAGTATATCTCTTTATCTGTATGATCGCTTACCAAAAAGCGGGCTGTACAAACAATTCCCGCGAGCAGCGTAGCCACACTCATTGATACACCCAATGGTGAACGGTAATACAGGGCAAACAGGATAATTGCCGCCATCGCACCCCCCACTCCCATTGCATGAAGGCTTATTTTAAAGTAATTATTTAATATTAATCCAAAAACGGTTGCCATGAAAATACCCATATAAAAGAATTTCAGTACTGCCGGCTGGTCCGTAAAATTACGGCTCAGGAAATACATCCACCAGTAAAAAAACATGGTGATGATATAGGGTACAATCCGTTCTTTCCGTGTACGCAAAAAAATACTCTCACTGAATTTTAGCCTCCATAAAAGAAAAACAGCAAAGGCCGGAAAAAAAGCGGTTAACCAGAAAATACTGAAGAGGCGTAGTTTTAATTGGTACTCAGTAATTCCCGCAAACTCATAGGGAAACTGATAAATAAGGAAACTAAATACATAGGTTGGTATGAAAAGCGGATGAAACAGGTATGAAATTAATTTCGCGGGTACTGCAAGCAGTACCGGCGGTTTTGAATTGGCTGCTGATATTTGTTCCATTAGATCCTTTCTTTTTCTGGTATGAATGTTTTGCTACAATTCTTTGCGTAACCTGGCAACAGGCACATTTAACTGTTCCCTGTATTTAGCTACAGTTCTCCTTGCAATGTTATACCCCTTTTCCTGCAGCATATCTGTAAGCAACTCATCACTAAGTGGTTTCCTTTTATCTTCCGCCTCAATCATATCGCTCAATATTTTTTTTACTTCCCTGGTACTTACTTCCTCCCCGCTATCAGTGCTGAGAGATTCACTGAAAAAGAACTTCAACCGGTAAGTTCCAAATTCCGTTTGTACAAACTTACTATTGGCCACACGGCTAACAGTTGATATATCCAAACCGGTTAGTTCGGCAATATCCTTTAGGATCATTGGGCGCATGGTAGTTTCATCACCAGTAAGAAAAAACGCATGCTGGTGTTTCATGATGGCGCTCATGGTACTTACCAGGGTATCCTGCCGTTGCTTGATCATATCAATAAACCATTTGGCAGAATCTATTTTTTGTTTGATAAAAAGCACCGCTTCTTTTTGCCTTTTGTCTTTCTTACTCCCCTTGTCATAATCCTTCAGCATATCCCGGTAACCTTCACTAATACGCAGATCCGGCGCATTTTTCGCATTCAAAGTTAGTTCGAGCTTACCATTACTGTTGAGCACAAAAAAATCAGGCACAATATAACTCTCCGCCTTATTAATCTCACCGATATTACCACCCGGTTTCGGATTTAGTTTAATAATCTGGTTTATCACCTCCTTAATCTGTTCATCAGAAAGGTTCAGGCTACGCTGAATTTTTTCATAATGTTTCTTGGTAAACTCATCAAAGTATTTACTAAGAATTTGTATCGCCAGCGCCACACTAATGCCCTCATTCAATTTGCGTTTCAATTGAAGAAGCAAACATTCCTGCAGGTTGCGGGCACAGATTCCTGCCGGATCAAATTGTTGTATCTGATGTATCAGTTCCGCGATCTCTTTTTCTTCCACCACCAAACTCTGCCTGAAAGCAAGATCATCTGATATAGACGACATTTCCCTGCGCAAATATCCATCATCATCGAGGCTGCCTACTATCTGTTCCGCTATTTTAAAATTTCGCTCATCCAGTTCCAGCATGCCCAACTGGTTTAATAAAAGTTCATGGAAACTTGATTCCACTTTGATGGGAATCACTTTCTGATCATCCATTTCCGGATAATTATCATCCTTCATTTTATAGTCTGCTATCTCGCCATCATCATCCACTACATATTCACTGATATCTACATTCTCATATTCTTCCTCACTTCCATCCATATCCACCTCATCATCACCAGGCGAATCAAACTCATCCTGTATATCATCCCCATATTCATCTTCATGCCCTTCTTCATCCATTTCCAATGCCGGGTTTTCTTCCAGCTCTTCCTTAATACGTTCTTCCAGGTTGGCAGTAGGCACCTGTAATAGCTTCATCAACTGTATCTGCTGAGGCGACAGTTTTTGCAATAACTTCTGCTGTAATGATTGTCCGAGTGACATAATATATCTGAAGATAGAACTACGAAATGTGAACGAAAAAAACCATTACCGTTGATTCCTGAAATTCTGCCTTGTTTTAATGCTGTAAATTTACATTTGAGTATCCTTTCTATGCCTGTTGCCTTTTCTCCTGCAACACTTTTTTAATAACAGCCACCATCTTCTCTCCTTTTTCCCTGATCTGCTCCTCCGTCCAAACCAAACTGATAGCGGTAGATATGCACCGGCTCATGATCGCGTCGCTGGCAGGGAAAGTGGTTACTTTCAATTTGAGCAAAGCGCTTTTTTGCACTTCACTGATAGCGTTTAATGTGGTTGCATTTTTAAGATGATCCCACTTACTCAGGTAATGCCAGTTATTAACGTACCAATAAAAATTACCCGCTAAAATTCCCTGCAGCTTCATCTCAGCAACAACCGCTTTCGTAATTTCTTCTGTTGGTAAAAACCAGCTTAAAAAACTGCAACTGTCATCACCGCCTTCCGGAACCACACGGAAACTAATGTCGGGTATCCGCTGCAGATAGGCCCTTAAGGTTTTGTTGTTGTTTTTTTGCAGCGAAAGAAAAGTACCCAGTTTTCTGATCTGCGCCAGCCCTACAGCGGCATGCAATTCGCTGATACGGAAATTATTCCCGATAAAAGGATGCAGATCAGCGCCGCGGTCTATCCCTGCATGGTCGTGTCCATGATCGGTATACCCATCAGATTTAATATACACTTCTTTATCATTGGTCATCACCACACCACCTTCCGCGCAGGTAATCATTTTTACAAAATCAAACGAAAAGGTACCCGCGTTGCCAATGGTTCCCAATGACCTGCCTTTATAGGAACCGCCGATACTCTGGCAGGCATCTTCCAGCAAAACAAGTTTATGCTCAGTACAAATCTTTGTAAGTGCATCCAGGTCGGCCATGCTGCCACACATATGTACAGGCATGATGCATTTTGTTTTGGAAGTGATGGCCGCGCGAACAGCTTCAGGTTTTAGCGTAAGCGTTTCATCTACATCAACCAATACCGGAACGGCGCCTACGCTTAACACCGCTTCAAAACTGGCAACAAATGTAAATACCGGCATGATTACTTCATCGCCCGCGCCAATATGCAAAGCAGCCAAAGCGGTAATTAATGCCGCGGTGCCACTTGATGTAAGCTGTGCATATCCACAACCAAATATCTCTGTAATAGCCGTTTCCAGTTCTTTGGCTTTCCATATCCCTTTACGCGGTCCATCAAAACCATATCTCATCAGGATACCCGTTTCCAGTACATCATTCACTTCTTTTCTTTCTTCAGCGCCAAATAATTCAAAACCGGGCATAAAATTGAGTTAGGAGTTAGGAGTTAAAAGTGTTTTTTTAAAGAGTGAAGATATAAAAGAATCATCTTCCCCAACTCCTAACTCCCAACTCCTAACTTCGCAAAATGCAACCAATACTCTTTTACTGCTACGATGCCTGGTGCGGATGGTGTTATGGATTTAGCCCGGTAATCAGGAAAATAGCGGAGCAATACCCTTCCTTACAGATAGATGTATTATCAGGGGGAATGATTTTGCCTGAAAAACCTGTGCCCATCGCCGCCACAGCAGCGTATATTCAGAAAGCCTATCCTACTATTGAAGAATATTCAGGCATCCGGTTTGGGGCCGATTTTCTCTGGCATATCAATCACCCGGAGCTGAGTGATTGGTTCCCCCATTCTGAAAAACCCGCTATCGCCTTATGTATTTTTAAAGAGTTTTACCCTGAAAAACAGGTGGCATTTGCCACTGACCTTCAATATGCCCTGCATGATGAGGGACGCGACCTGACAGATGATGAAGCTTACCGGCATATATTGGAAAAGTACAGCATACAACCCGAAATATTTTATCATAAACTTAACAGCGAAGTCTACAAAGAACAGGCTTACTATGAATTTCAATTGTGTAAACAGCTACAGGTAACCGGTTACCCTTGTGTGCTTTTACAAACTTCAGAAACCCGGTTTAATTTATTGGCCCGTGGCTATACAGATTATGATACCCTGGCCGGAAGGCTTGATGCTGCCTTAAATGAACCGGGAGAAAATTGATCATTCCCTGCTCATTTAACTTATTTTCAACGGAAAAAATGGGTTAGAAGCACCATAAAATAGTTGTTACCCGGCCTGGCAGAGATAATTTTCTTCATTTTCCCCTTACTTTGCACCTCTTAATATTGAAAATTATGGAATACAGTAAATTAATATCAGTTACCGGCTTAAATGGCCTTTTTGAAATGGTGGGCAGCAAAACAGACGGCGCTATTGTAAAATCGCTGGATGATAAAACCACCAAATTCATAAGTAGCCGGGTGCACAATTTTTCACACCTGGAAAGTATTGAAGTATATACCGTTCGTGATAATGTAAACCTGGTAGAGGTATTCCAGGCGATGACAAAGAGCAAAGAAGCCTTACCATCCGATAAAGACGCGGCGGCAGTAAAAGCCTATTTTCAAAAAGTGTACCCTGATATGGATTTTGGACGTGTGTACAGCAGCGATATGAAAAAAATGATCAAATGGTTCGCCATTCTGAAAGAGAACAATATTGATCCAATATTGAGTGAAGAGCCGGAAGCAAGTACTGAAGAAGAAGAAGCCTGATTTTTTACTTATTTACAAAAAACCGGAATCGTATTATTTCCGGTTTTTTTATGAGGTATATACTCCCCCGGCACCTATTTTATGATTTGTTGATAAATGCTAACTTGTGCATTCTCCAGACGGCACTACTCAATGATTCTGCTGATGATAGTACCCAATGGGGTTAATAATTTTGCCAAATAAAATTCACCATCACTATTCTCCCCGGTTATTCGGGTAAAAGAATTCAATAAACGAAACCCATGATAAAGAAATGGCTGTTTGCCCTTGCTGTTAGCCTGCCTGTACTGTTTGGAGCCTCCTTAACTGCACAAACATTTTATGAAAAAACGCCGGATGCGGAACGATGGGTAAAAAAGAAATTCAGAAAACTGAGTAAGAACCAGCGTATCGCTCAATTAATGATTATCCGCGCGCACAGTAACCTAGGCCCTGAACATGTGGCAGAAGTAACGGAACTGATAAAAAAGTACAATGTAGGCGGGTTATGTTTTTTTCAGGGTGGGCCCATTAGACAGGCACTGCTCACCAATCAGTATCAGTCAATAGCCAAAACGCCCCTACTTATTTCGATTGATGGCGAATGGGGTTTGGGTATGCGGTTAGACAGTGTAATTAATTACCCCCGCCAGTTAATGATGGGCGCCACCCAGGACGCCAAACTGATCTATGCATTTGGTAAAGCAGTGGGGGAACAATGTAAAAGGATGGGCATACAGGTAAACTTCGCACCTGATGTAGATGTCAATAATAATCCGCTAAACCCTGTCATCAACGACAGAAGTTTTGGAGAAGACAAGTTTAAAGTGGCGCTCTATGGCGTGCAATACATGAAAGGCATGCAGGATGCAGGTATCATGGCCTCCGCGAAACATTTTCCCGGGCATGGTGATGTGTCTGTTGATTCGCACAAGGACCTGCCTGTAATTACTAAAACCCGTGAAGCGCTTGATTCACTTGAACTCTACCCTTTCAGGGCGCTGATCAAAGCCGGCGTGGGTAGCATTATGACGGCCCATTTATCCATACCAGCCATAGATTCAACCCCTAATTTACCCAGTTCCTTATCTTACAAAAATGTAACGGGGTTACTAAAAAATGAACTGGGTTTCCAGGGCATTACATTTACAGACGCGCTGGAAATGCAGGGTGTTGCCAAATTCTTTCCCAAAGGAGAAGCCGCTTTGCAATCAATCATCGCGGGCAATGACTTGCTGTGTTTACCCGGTGATATACCGGGAAGCATCGCGAAAATAAGGGCGGCAATCAGGGAAGGAAAAATAGGCTGGGATGATATTAATGCAAGAGTGAAAAAAATATTATTGGCCAAATATCACCTGGGATTGAATAACATTCAACCAATTGAAACGGAGGGCTTATTAAACGATTTGAATGCCCAAACCCTTCGTATTAAAACCATCCTGAGCGCCAACGCGCTCACTTTATTGAACAAACAGAATGAAACTGTTTTTCCCATTGCCAAAGGGAAAAAAGTAGCGTATGTGTGCATTGGCGCCCCTTCAGAAAATACGATTGCCGCGAAATTCAGGAATGAATACAACGCGGATGTTTACCTGTTTGGAAGTAAAACAGAAATGGGTAAACAATTAATGGATGATAAAACGAATATTATTACCATTGACAATAGCGATAGCGCGGCTGCTACACAACTCATCAATATTCTCCAACAGAAAAATTACGATGTAGTAATCGCGGGCCTTCATAATTTCAGCAGACGCCCAGCAAATAATTTCGGACTAAGCAATGTTTCCCTTTATTTATTAACCCGTTTACAACAATCACAAACCATCACACTGGTATTCGGTAACCCCTATTCCATTAAAAATATAGCCAAAGCGCCCAACCTGGTTGCCTGCTATGAAGATGATGAAATTACACAGGCGGCGGCTTTCGAATTACTAAAAGGCAATTTGCAGCCCAAAGGAAAATTACCCGTAACCGTTAACAAGGACCTTACATTTGGATACGGGATTGTTTATAATAGTTACTTCCCTGTTATTACCCCTGAATTTGTTGGCTTACAATCCGACTCACTAAATAAAATCGATACCATTGTAAATAATGCGATCGCCAAAGGCGCCACACCAGGCTGTGTGGTATTAGTAGCCAAAGAAGGCAAGATTGCTTATCACAAAGCATTTGGCTATACCAACTTCAATAATAAAGAACCCGTTACCACTGATATGGTATATGATCTCGCTTCTGTTACCAAAACATCGGCAACTACTGTTTCTATCATGAAATTGTATGAAGAAGGAAAAGTGGACCTTGAAAAAACCATAGGCGATTACCTGCCATGGGTAAAGGGCTCAGATAAAGCGTCCCTCAAATTAAAGGATATCCTTTTGCACCAGGCCGGCCTTAATCCATTTATCCCTTTTTACAGGGAAGTGATTGATACGGTTACCGGCAATCCCTTACCCCAATACTTTTCAACTGTAAAAGACGCGGACCATCAATACAGGGCGGCAGAAGATTTGTATGTTCTTAATAACTGGCAGGATAGTTTATACCAACGCATATTGAAAAGCAAACTTACTGTGGCGGATAAGTATGTGTATAGCGACAATGATTTTATTTTCCTGGGAAAAATTGTTGAAGCCGTTAGTGGTAAACCATTAAACGACTATGCGGGAGAAATATTTTACGGCCCTTTACACATGACTACCACTACCTACAGGCCACTGGAATTGATGCCCATTGATTTGATCGCTCCAAGTGAAGATGAAAAACATTTTCGCCGGCAATTAATTCGTGGCGATGTGCACGATGAAGGCGCCGCTATGTTTGGCGGGGTAGCCGGTCATGCAGGATTGTTCAGTAATGCTTACGACCTGGCACAATTATACCAATTGCTTTTGAATGGCGGTGAGTTGCATGGTATTCGCTTACTTCAAAAAGCTACGATTGACAAGTTCACCGGTTATAACAGTACTGTAAGCAGGAGAGGATTTGGATTTGATAAACCGGAGAAAGACAATGCCACCCGTAAAGACCCTTATCCATCCCGCAGTGTGTCGCCAGAAACATTTGGACACACCGGTTTTACAGGCACCTGTGTTTGGGTTGACCCGCAATATAAACTGGTCTATATTTTTCTCTCGAACAGGGTTACCCCAACACGTAACAACAATAAATTAAGCCAGTTGAATGTACGTTCAAACATCCAGGAAGCCATTTATCAGTCAATTTTGCATTAAAACACCCTATCAATAAACAAATCAAAGGCAATGTCTACCTTTGTCTTTACATAAAATCATACCCAGGTTATGAAGCAGATTGTACGTCTTTCCCTTTTGATGTGGTTGGTAATAATAACCTTATCCTCCTGTAAAAATAATATCCCAAAAGAGGCCAGGTATATTCCGAAAGAAGCCGGTTTTGTGCTGTCGTTCAACCCGCAGCTAATGAAAGACAAATTACAAAAAGGAGGCATCAGCATTGATACCTTACTCCAGCGGGTATTTAAGAATGATTCGCTCGATAGCAAAGACAAAGCAAGGTTCAATCAACTGAAAGACAATGCAGGTATTGACTGGAACAGCAAGATTTTTGTTTTCATGCTTCAAAAAACAAATCCGGATAATAGTGTTTCCAGTAATTATAGCCTGTTGGGCGCTGTAAAAGATGCCGGCCTGTTTGAATCCTACCTGCAATTACAGGATGAACTGAAAGGCAAAGAAATCAAAAAAGAGAAAGACTATAGTTACCTGGTTAATGGCAATGGCTCTATCATTGCCTGGAATAACGAACAGGTAATCGCCACCATGTTTAGGCATACGCAAAAACCTGTGTATGATACAGTTGCTATGGCGTTTAAACAACCCGCTCCCATAAATATGGAAGCAGAAATGAAAAGGGAAGTTGGCCGGTATTTTACACAAAAAATAAATGAATCATTAGCCTCTGTAGACATATTTACCGCTATGTTCAAAGAAAAAGCGGATGGCTATGTTTTCACCAGCGCCAACAGCTCTTTGGCCGGTTTAAGTATGCTGCCTTTTCAGCTACCAAAAATGGAAGAACTGCTTAAAGACAATTTTGTAACTGCCACATTAAGCTTTGAAGAGGGAAGGATTATAGCTAAATCTACCGGCTATCCCAATGAATTATTGGGATCTGTTTTAAAGCAATACGCCGGGCATGCCGTGAACCTTTCTTTAATAGAAAATTATCCTTCTCAGCATATTAATGCCATTGTACTGGCCGCATTTAACCCTGAAATATTTGGCGGACTGTTAAGGCAACTGGAAGTAGAAGGATTGGCCAATAATTTTCTTGAGAAAGCGGGTGTTACCAGCCAGGATTTATATAAATCTCTCAAAGGAGATATCGCGGTGGTTGTTTCAGACTTTGACATCACCCAAAAAGAACCGCAGTTTAAGACCGATGAAAAAAGTATGATCAGGAAAAAACCAATCGGGAAGATGATAGTAACAGCGCCTGTTGGAGATAAAATAAGTTTTATAAAATTGATGGATAAGGCGGTTGAACAGGGGGTTCTTAAGAAAGTGGGGAATACCTACAAAGCCGGCGTACCGGTATCCTTATTGGGCCTGTATATTATGGCAGACGAGAAAAACCTGGTGATTGCAAGCGATTCCCTCACTTACACAGCGTATATATCAAAAAGGACCAGGTCGGTTATTAACGAAGAAGCTTTGCATAAATTCAAAGGAAAATCAATCGTTTTTTATGTTGATATTGCCGGTACACTGAATGGTTTATCTAAAGAATCAGCAGGCGATTTCAACAAATCCCTGAATACGGCTAAAACAACGTTTAAGGATATCATAGCAACCACTGATAATTTTGACGGTAAAAATAGTAAGGCGGCATTGGAAATAAGATTGCGGAATGAGCGGCAAAACAGCCTGGTTACCTTAACCGGTTTACTGGCCGATATCGCCGTAGATATGCGGGTACAGGCAAGGAGAGAAAAAGAAACAGAAGAAAAATTATTCCCCGGAGGCCTGCCTGCCATTATCCGTACCAATTAATCAGCCTGGCGCCCCGCATAAATGGAAAGTCCTGAGGTTTCGTGAGGTAACCCAAAAAACGGAGATTAAAATGATTGCCGATACAGCAACTTCATAAACGCAGTATCAATTTCCCTGTGCATAACCGGCAGAACGCTGTCGAGCGGTTTTATATCGGTTACGATGGTTATCGGCTCAGATGACATCCATATTGCGCTTGCGGTCGAGTCCACCTTTTCTCGAAACAAGGAACATATTCGACAGAACCACAGTAGTTCATTTACATTCAACTCCATTACACTTACTTGTCTGCCGCCATCATTTATACAATTACGAACAGTTGATTACTCTCCTTGTTTCTCGTGACACACTCAGGCTGGAACTACTGCTGATATTGAGTTGTAGCCGATTGCTCTTCCGTCAGCCAGCCTATTGCCAAACCTGCCGTTGTGCGTTCATTTTTCTCCCTGTCAAATGATGCGGTTGAAATGTTCTTATATACTTGCAAATCATTATTTCTGTCCAATGTTGTAAGTTAAAGAAACCAAACCTGTTGAATATGTTTTTATGTCAACCAGCGTAAGTTTAATTCTGTCTTTAATGTTATTGAATAAAGGCTTGCCGCCGCCAAGTAAAATAGGATGAACTGCTAATGATAGTTCGTCAATCAATCCTAAATTCATTAATGAAGTTGTCAAACCCGCACCGCCAAAAAGCCAAATATCTTTTCCCCTTTCCTTTTTGATTTCGTCAACTTGAGTTTTTATATCGCCATTTATTAATGTCGCTCCAACTTTAACTTTGTCAAGCGTAGTCGAAAAAATATACTCTTTAAATTTTGGGAAACCACCACCATTGGCACTCATAGCCAAAGTCATTTCGTAAGTTTTTCTGCCAATGAATGCTGTGTCAACTCGCTTAAAGAAATCCGAAAGTCCGTAATCTTGGTCAGTAAAACACCAATCATACTCACCATTAGGTCCTTCAATAAAATTGTCTAAGCTAACTGCAAGCCCTAATATAACTTTTCGCATAGCAGGTCTTTTTAAAAATTCTGACTAACGTTTCTGTTTCTCATTAATTATTGTTCTGTTACAAATCCTACATCGACAGGCTTAAGCTCTAATTTAGCGATATTTTTTTTGATTTTTCTATAATTCTCATTTTTCTTTTCTGGTCAGGGAATAAATATTCTGTTGGTGGTGTGTAGGGTATCTTTTTTGATATCATGTTCCAGATGATAACAGCAAGCTTTCGGGCTGTGGCACTTACCGCTGCTGTTCTTCCTCTTCGGTATGCTACCCGTTTAAATACGATTTCCCTTTTACAGTTGTTTTCTATTGAGCCCTCTCTTTTTCACTACCATCGATTATTAGAAAATCGGGTATTCCCTTGCGGGAAATGATTTTTTATTTTTTTTTAATTCGTCTTTGGCTATCCCCCCCCTTAGTAGAAAAGAAACAGCGTCAATGATTCAACCTTATTACCTTATTCTAAGGAATAAAATGAAAATAGATGATACAATCTATACACCCGTTTTACCCGATAACAATCGGGCGGCCTTGCATCATCAGTTAAAATAAGGTAATAAGGTTGCAGGGATTTAATGAGCCATTTTTCTACTAAGGTTAAAGTTCCTGGCTGTGAAGGACACACAGGGAAAGGAAATAAAGCCTGCCCAACCTCCAAAATCACGTTTCAGACATTCACTCCGCCGCGTGTATCACTTGTTTTTCCCCGAAATAGGTTTCCGGCTTATCCTGACTAAACAAAACCGGTTAGCCGGAAGCGATTGCCCCCTGTTCCCTGGAAAATAGGGTGTTTTCACGGTTGCGGATGAAGGGGTTATGGAATAACTTAGAGGCTAATAAGGGTTGAAAAAGGTGATAATGTGTACCCCCCTTACGGTTTGTAACGCCCCAAATGGGTTGAGGCAACAGATGCGAGTCAACAACTATTGAGTGTTGCAACGAAAGGAAGATTTGTAGTGTCAATACTAAAAACAGCGGTATGAAAAAATAACTTTATTGGCTCTTGCGGGCATGTTATTTATCCTGACCATGTTTTTCAGTTGCAAAAAGGAAAAGACCGGGTTATGTCAAAATGTTTCTTCAAGAGGAAGAATAATTGGCTATGACCCTTGCCGGTATTATACACCCATCAATAAAAGAAAAGATGCGGGTTTTGTTATTGAAATTGATAATGGAATAGCTAAGGATACAGTAGTTAATTACAGCATACCCGAACATCTTTTCCTATTTCCTTTGTACACATACT